>Ga0070746_10002890_pt1 | contig 10212 bp, 28 predicted proteins | sample VirMetDEL_Mar_21_FD_77016 | JGI IMG/M metagenome (GOLD analysis project Ga0070746, IMG submission 77016) | Aqueous microbial communities from the Delaware River and Bay under freshwater to marine salinity gradient to study organic matter... | ecosystem: Environmental > Aquatic > Marine >... | reverse complement strand
AGTTTAGTAGTCAACAATGACAAACAATCATACGCTTGAGGAGGCAATATGAAATATTCAATTAGAGAAGTAATTCGTTTATTAAGAGAGATAGAATCTCTTATGTCATCTGAAATATTTTACAATTCAGAGTGGGACGAATACACAGATAAACAACTAGAAATAGAGGGGATACCCTCACAGCTAGAGCTTTATACAGCTTTAGATGAGGCGATGACACATTTAAGCGATATCGCACCTTATGAAAATGAAACTCTTTTAAGGGGGAAAAAATAGGATGAGGGATATACAAAACATATCAAAAGAAGTTGAAGCGTTAGGTTTTACAGAATCAACTAGCTCTAATGACTTAGGAATTAATTTTGTACTAATAGAGCATAATTACGATGATTACAATGAAATCAAAATACACCTTGCAAACTCTTTAAATGATGACGGAGAGAACGAGGAGTTTGATTATCATTGTATTACTTATGGCCAAGACTTATTAATTAATTATTGTTTAAATAATGATGAATTATTAAGCGTTCTCAAGAGTAATAGAGACTTATTAGTAGACTTACAATTAATCAATAAAAAAGACTTATTAATAAAATTACCAAAGTCATCAAAAGGCTTTGGTTTATCTTATGATGTCTCAGATGATTTTAATGAGCCAAGCATTGAAACAGTTTATTTTACATCTGAAGATAAAAGAAATTCTATTTATAATGAATTAGAATTGCAATTAAACGATAAATACAACGGAGGCAACTAGATATGTACTCAGAAATAACCCTTACACAATCGACTAAGTTTAAAATTGCTAGACTTCACGACAATCAACTAGAATTAATTAAGTTACTTGACAGCTTACTAATTCCTGACGCTAAATACAAAGTCAATTCTAATGGCTACCATATACAAAAGTTTTTAGACTGGTTAATTTATGGCGGTGACTTACCTTACTCAGTTTTTCAAGTTGGTAATTCAAAATTACCTTTTTTAAGTTTTTCTAATTTACCCGTAATTAATTGTGTTGGCGCAGGGGATTGTATAAACTATTGCTACAGTCTAAAAGCATGGAGATATCCTGCAGCTTTTTTCAGGCAATTACAAAATACAATTCTTATGAATGAATTTGATATTATCGAAAGCGAACTTAAAAAAGTAATTACATCTAATAAGTTTAAAAACGTACCTAAAATAGACTTTCGTTTATATGTCGATGGGGACTTTAACACTACAGAACATCTCACAAATTGGATGCAACTATTAAAGAATAATACAAGGGTTAATGCTTACGGATACAGTAAGTCGTTGAATGTCTTTAAAGATCTCATTAATGAGGGCTTTGAGTTTCCGTCTAATTACGTTCTAAACTTATCAAATGGCGGTAAGTTTGACTATTTAAAGCCCATATTGCAAAAAGAATCTTTTGTTCGTGGGAATTTTACAGCCGTAAGAGGTACAAAAAAGACTATACGAAAGCAATTCAAAAAGAAAGTTTTTCTATGTCCTGGCCTCTGTGGAACTTGTACAAGTATTGGCCATGCTTGCGGTAATAATGAAACATTTAAAAACATGGAAATAATAATACCAATTCACTAAACAAAACGAGGAGCGTAAACAATGAATAATATTTTAATAAAAACAACTTGGTATGGTAATATCTGTGTCAGTTATTACTCAAGTCTAAAGCTATTAAGCACAATCAAAGATAATACATATTTAAAAAAACAATATATGTTTTATAATACAAAAGATGCTTTAAAAGACTTTAGAAACTATATCCAGGAGGCTTAAAAATGTACCTAGAAATCATTTTAATCTGTGGGTTGATATTCAGTCTGCAGCAATTAAGAATCATTGATTTACAAGAGGATCTTAATCAATGGAAGAATACAAGTTTATTAAATCAAAGAGAGAAATATAGCAAATGAAGTATGAAGTATTTTTTGATATTGGTTCTAAATATCTTATGTCAAAAATTGTAAGTGCAAAAAATAAAATACAAGCTTCTAACAAAGTACAAGCTTTGTTTAGTGATAACATCATTATCAATAAAGTAATAAAAAAAGGATAATCGCATGAGCAAAATAAAAGAATATCATCTAGAGAAAGAAGAAGAAGAGACCAGAGAAGAGCGTAGAAAGGCTTTATTTGGTCGTATGTGTGGCAATCCATTAGTAAGTAAGGCTTACTATCACTTAAAAAGAAAGAAGAGGGATTAAATGAACATAGGAGGTGATATATCGCAGAACAAATGCGATCGATGTGATTCGTTCCTGGTATGGAATGAGTATGGGAATAGTCGTAGTGATGAGTCGCAGCTTGAAGAAGTTTGTGAGGAATGTGAATCTAGTTGTACAGATTGTGGCACATTTAAAAATTCAGATGAAATATATGGTGGTATGTATTTATTCGATAAAGATTCTACAGATGGAGAAATAACACCAAAGCTATATAGTTCTGATGATTTTTTATGTATGCCATGTATTAATAAAAAAGAAAAACAAGAGGTATAAAATGAAAGTAACATTATCAAATTGGGATATAAGTATGGCAATATTTGATTATCTTGAAAAGCATTACGGATTAAGTAATGAATCTTATTTTGATGGTCTTGAGATGTTTATTGAGAAACAATCAAAAAACTTGATCGATGAAGATTATATTAAAAGAGAGTTTGAAAAAGACCAAGTATGGAAAGAAGATAAGTTAAAAACTCTTAAAGAATATGAATTAGAGGGTGTCTACATAAAGAGAAAAAAGAAAGGTGCTAAAAAATATACTTACATCAAGTTAGAAAAAAAGCATATGCAAGATATTATCAATTTGACAGATGAAGATATATCTTTCTATATAGAATCTGAATATTAACTAATACTTGTCTCCTCATAAGGCTACCTGGACTCCGCTATAAGTTTAGGTAGCCTTTTTTATTTACGCTGCTTGGTGTTCTGCCACCACTCTCAAGAGGTCATCAGCATCTTCATCCATCCCAATTTCTCGAAAGAATTTAGCGTGTAGTTTCAAATGCTCTTCTTCTGTCATCCTCTTTTCTTTCATCTCTTGCATTGTATACTGAATCAAGCGTATAAACCGATGCTGATTCTTTCGGTCCTCTGCCGTTAATTCGCCAGTAAACTCATCTAGGACCACAATATTCTGTTTGCTTACACGAATGTTGTTCAAGATTCCGTACACAACTTTAAGTGGTGGCAAGTAACGAGTTCTACATTCGGCAACGATCTGTCCCCAACCTTCCTTTACAACCTCATCATCATACGTAGCGAGAGCGTTCCTCCATTCCTTGCCGAGTAGCTGATTCTTCTCAATGCTGAACGTCTCAAAAAGGCTGATAACATAGTTGTTCGCTTTATTTATCTCCATCGAATAACTCCTTATATGTATTTATCTTTTGGGGGGTTATTGTCCCATTCAATGCTTGGTACTCCACTGCATTACGACACCAATTACGGAAAGCTGCTTTCTTATTCTTATAACGCTTTCCATGAGCAAGTTGATAATCTTCCCACTTCTCAAACTCCGTATCTATATCTAATGTAGGGTACTTAGCACTAAGACCTTCAAGTAGTTCTTTAACTTCAAGTGATGCTTTAACCTTATTTCTACCACTTGTTAAAGGTTTTCCTTCTCTTACAATCTTATCCTTTCTAAAGCTAGTTAAAGAAGAGTTATTCTCTAAGTAGTAATTAGATATATAATCTCTTATAGTATCTTTATATATAGTATCTAAGTAATTAGATATATAAGATATTATATATTTATTATATATACTTAATACTTTATAAAAAAACACACTTTTATACTTTAAGTCAAGATAAATATCATCTATTTCCGATAATTCTTGATGAACCATAGGCTTTAGATCAGTTTCTTCCATATTACCTATTAAAAGGCTACTTTCTTTCTTAGCCATATCAATACCTCACTTTCTTTTCTTTTCTTTATTTACACTATGTTTTGAGCCTTCTAGGGCTATTTCTATGTTGCAGTTCATGCACACTTTACGTTGTAACCCTAAAATAGGGAAGTCATCGTAACGAATGATTGTCTTTCTTCCCTTCCTACAAGTAGTCCTACCATACTCGTATGCTTTCTTACAATGTTTGCAGTAAAAAAGATTAAACTCCTTTTTCCAATTATGTTTTAATCGTTGCTTTAATCGATATTCGCAATTATGATTGGTATTTTCCAGGATGTAATCAATGATATGTTGTTCTTCCATTTGCTAACCCTTTTCAATTAAGATGGAAAATGTCTTATCATCGCCTTCGATAATACTAACATCGATTGGTTGGTTTATTTTCCATTCTAAGTGGTCAAAAAAGAAATGAGGTAAGTTGATACTTTTACCACCACTTCCCCTTAGTATAAACTCTTTATCCACTTTACTTGAAGTGATTGCCACTCCATCCAATGATCCTTCTCTATTCATCCTCTAACTCCTTATCTAGTTCGTTTAAATGTTCCTTTTCGTAAATAATACCATAAAGCAGCACTAAGTAATTCACGGCATCTAAGATTCTTCCTTCAATCTTTTCATCCGAGGCTTCAACACCATGTAAGACATAGTAGCGAATAGAATCAATATGCTTCAGTAAATAGACCAGGAGAACTCTTTCAGCACTTAGGTTTAATCGTTCACCTACTGATTCAAAGTTCTTAAACTTTTCACCACTTCCTACAGTATATTCTTCACCCTTTGCCTTGCTAACCTTTAAACAAGACTTAAAGAATTTCTCTGCAATTAAAAAAAATGTATCATTCTGCATTCTTACTTCCCCCATTTGTTAATATTGATTTCTTCGATTGATAGGTTGTCTACACGCTCTTTGTGTTGAATATAGTTCTTACCAACCTCTGCATCATCTATATCGACATAGCTTTTCAGCGGGTATTGTGTTTTACTACCCTTTATCTCTACCCACGCTCCTGAAAATGTTCGATACTGCTTTACATTGTCTATTGTTTTAACGATTACATACTTAGACATTCTTAATAAACTCCACTTCTACTGCGTAGACCATTCCTCCCTTAGTCCACTTGGTTCTAAAATCATGCCAATTATCCGAGCGATGATTGATCGCAGTTGTAAATTCATTACTTCTACGGAATAATTCATGCTTGGCTACCTCTTCTGGAGGAACTTCATCGTGAGGATAGCGTATGGCAATAGTACACACGAGTTTATTCGGCTTAACTTTCTCTACCACGACCATAATTGCGTTCTAGTTTTTCTAATTGCAGCATCCGATAATAACCCATACTTCCCTTTTCAAAAGTCCCATCACGATATAACCCCTGATAAAACTCAACAATACTCTTTAAGCTACCTAAAGCCTTCTTTTTACTTTTCTCCATTTTTTAACCTCGTTATTTTAAATATTTCACCTCTGTCTTCTTTAAATAGTACCATATCGCAAGTGCCTATAGCAAGCCACTTAGGGACACTACTTCTTACTTTACATTGGATCTTAACTCCATCTGCAAGTATATCAACATCTTCCTTGCATCCTGGTAAGCTAAGTCCATTACTTGCAAACGCTCTTTCTACATCTTTGTAACCCATCTCTTTCAAGACCTTTACGCATTCATATTCAAAACGATTGCCCTTTTGTTTACTTTTATTTGCCATCTTTAATCCTCTTTTTATATTCTTTTCTTAAGTCTCTGTATTTCTTTAATAGTCTTCCTTCTTCATCTCTGTATTCTAAATGAGAATACATATCTTCCTCTGGTAGTTGCTTCCTAGTGATAAGGTCAATGAACTCAGTTACTCGCATTATTGATTAACCTCAAAAAAAGCCTTTGCAAAGCCTTGAGGTGTTATACTTCTTCTCTCAGTTCTAGTAAGTTTTCCATAGAACTCACCATGTATATCTTTTGTAGACATTTGATCAAACTTTGGCATATTACAATCAATAGGTTCTTTAATTGGATCGTTAAACCATCCCCATAAATATGTTTTCTTTTTATAATTATCTCCAAAGTCATAAGGATTGAATGAATAAACAGGCTTTCCTAAAAAATACTTTAAAAAACCACCTGGATTTTCCAAACTCCAAAACTTAAGTCTTGATTTCTTTGTATAAGATGGTTCAAAACAATTTTGTGATTGCCATACTATTTCCATACACGCTTGAACGGTGTACAAACCTTCTTGAAAATTTCTAGGTGTTTTTGCATTTGTCCTTGCAAAACTAAACATAGTACATGGAGGAGCTGCAAGTATTCCATATACACGATTATTCATTATAGGGTCATATATATCTTGATATTGTTTCCACTTAACAATATCATATTCTGGTATTGTCATTGTTTTTACATTATACCCTGCATCTTTATAAGGTTTGGCCCAGGAGCCTGTTCCTCCACAAAGATCTAAAATTAATTTATCTGAATTATTCAACAGGAAACTCCATAAATTGGTAAAAATACCTGCGATTCTTTGCTTGGTTATTCTTACTTGGTTTTAAGGCTAGATTTATACTTGCCTCATTATTATAAGGTACATAGCAAACCATATCTTTTTCTGTGTAATAAACGGCTACTATGTCTATTAAATCTTTCTTACGATACTTATGCAACCTTACCTCAATAGAAGTATCTGTCTTCATATCAGTAATGGTCTTCACTTGTATCCGTAAAAACTCTTTCTTTCTTCGCTCAACTAAAAAATCAACCCCTGAGTCAATCACAGGTTGAAATACGGAATACGTTGGATAATTACTCACTAAATCTTTTAAGACTGCAAGTTCTCCCACATAACCTTTCTGATTCGTATCTTTTACTTCTCCCATTCTAAGCCTATATGTCTTAAATCATCACTTTTAATTAAGGTAATCGCATCATTCCTACCTTTTCTTCTATAGAGTTTATATTGGGCAAGTAAGGGCTTTTCAACAAATTCATGTCCCACAAAGCGTTGCACATAATCAATAAGGTTGGTAGGTCTAACCAAGATCCAACTCTTCTGAGTTTCAAAGGCAATTAAATCAGCATGAGAATTAAAGAGCCAACCATCGTCCGCAACGCCTTTGACCTCAATCCAATGCCATTCATCCTGAACTTCATCTCCTCTACGAAGTGCTTTCATTCCTTTTATCTCTATATTTGCAGAGATATTCATATCATAATGATGGTTCATATCGTAGGCCGCACCTACTTTAATTCCATGAAAGCCTAGATGCTCAATAAAAGACTTAAACTTAATTTCAGTTTCTAGTCCGTTTAATACTTGTTCTTTGTTTCTCATAATATCCTCGGTATGTGGTTATAAAAGAAAGGGGGAGCCGAAACTCCCCCTATAGAGACTAACTAGAAAGGAAGCTCTTCGTCCTTTACTGCGCTAGAAGTTCCTGCACCTCCCTTATCAAAAGGTTCGTTGATGTTGCAACTAAGATAGGTTTCTCCTGCCTTAGTCTTACTAACCCAACCTGCTCCTCCAATTTCACCAATACCATCTATCTCACCAGAGATGTTGTATGTTGGTGATGTTTCTTTTTTCTCTTTACCAGTCCAATCAATCTTAAATAGATTAACTTTACCGATCTTTTTTGGTCTTACACCTGCAGCCATATTAGGCCTCCTTTTCTGTTTTGTTATCTTGTTCTGTGACAATCGATTTACTTTTCAGTCTTTTATTCGTAATCATCACATTCTTTTGCTCTTTAAAACAAGAATTGATACCTCTAGGTCTAGGTTTGGCATAAATAGGCTTAATAGGCCCATTCTTTTCATACCACATCTTAACCTGGTAGTCCCATCCTTGTGTTAAATCTTCTGTAACTAACTTTAGTTTATACTTTGGCTTACCTCTCCAACTATTCATCACATAGAGTACACCCATAAAATCAATAGGATGGTCAGGAAATAAACCTTCCCATAGATTCTTATAAGCCGTTACCTGATACTTATGATTCTCAAACTTAGTCGATAAGGTTGAACTGTTTCTTAAGGTCTTAATATCAAGCAGTATTCTACCTGACATCCCCTCTTTAAGATCTGTACACCTTGCTTCTGCAGGAGTTAGATTGTCTTCTACTTTAATCCTGGCAACCATATCAAGTGTACCTGTATAGTCTTTTCTCGGATCAAATAAAGCAACCTCATTCCCTTCTATCTGTATCGTATGGTCTAAGAAGAACTGATTACCAGACTCCATAAACTTTATCATAGGTGGTGTCCATTCCCTTGCTTCTTGCTTATCGGTATCAAAATAAGGATTATTAAAATCAATATCGACACCCATTGTTAATTGCTCTAAGCATAAATGTATCTGTGTACCCTCTTCTGCAGCTTTATTCCCATAAGCCATCGCATCTTCATACGTAGGGTAAGAAGCTAACCACTTATCAAAGCCAATACCTTTAGCCATGATTTGTTGAATGGTCGTTACGCTAGGTAAGTGTTGCCGACTCTCTTTTGTCCACTGCTGAGTCTTAAAGTTTTCTTCTAAATGACTAAGAAGTGGTGTGTACGCTCTCCCAAAAGGGAAATCAATCCTCTCTATAGGTGTAAGCGACTGAGTGTTGGGGGGTTGATAGGCTTGTTTTTTCTTTGTTGAACTTGCTCTTGGCATGATTGTCCTCCTCGTTTATTGTTTTATAATGCACTATTCTTCCATTGTGCTTTTCAATTAGAACCTTCAGTTCCTCTTGAAATTCTTTTCTATTATTGTCTTCAAATATTATTGTATAACTTGGTTTACTCACTGTCAATATACTCTACTTCCGTGTTTAAAGCAATTCTTTGTACGTAAGCGTTTCTCTTTTCTTTATTACCTTCCCAATCTGTCTCCTCGTGTGCGCTCCATCTTACTAAAACGCTTCCACTACCTTTTTGTAATACCCTACCTAATCTTTTACCTAACTTAAATGAATCATCCTCGTTAAAGTTACTTAAAAGATAGGTACTGCCCACTTTGAGGGTTTTATGCGAGGAGGCATTGTTATTCATAGGGTAAGGCATAATTACGGAGTCCTTACGCTAGTGTGGGCAGTAGTTCTTTCGTGGATAAATCTTTGAATCTCTTCCTTACTGATCAACTTCTTCTTGTGACTGAGTTCTAATGCAGATATATCACCAGATTTAATCCAGTTTACAATGGTCCTATTTGAACTTCTAAGCATTTCTGCTACTTCATTGATTGTATAAAACTCATTATCCATGCCTTAGTATAAAGGTAAATAATGGAAAGAACAAGAAAATAATGTAAAAAACTATAAAATAACGTCTTTATAGAGCTTTATGTACTCTTCTTCTTTTGCTTTTCCTTGTGCGGAGTTGTAGTATTTCTTATAATAATGTGCTTGTCCCTCTAAATCTGTTGGAACTCTCTTAGGAACTCGCCAATACTTGAGTCTTGCGTGCATGATAGCATAGGCAATGTTTGCTTCTAGCATATCGCCTACTTCCTCATCTTTAATACCAGGGCTAACATATTGTACAGATACTAAAGCAGCCGAAGCACACATTCTAGACTTCGACTGCCTGAACTTGAGATACGAATTAATATTATCCTGAGCAGTCGCCACTTCAACCTGCCAAAACGATTTGGCGACACCACTACCGCCTATCTGTCTTAGGTAGCGATACTGAGACTCATAAAGTCCAGTACCTAGCATTAGATCCTCAACTGTTTGAGAGTACATACCCATACGAGTAATCACTCTCTTTATCATAGACCTATACTGTCGAGTCTGCTCAGGAGTCATTACATAACCTTTTCAGTTGGTTCTTTTTTGACTTTAGGTGTCTTGCTGACATCCATTCCGTCACATACATAGTTCTTCTTTTTCTTAGAAGACTTATTCATTTTCTTTCCATAGTGCATATTAATATCCTTTTTTCTTTCGGGGTTTTCTTAAATTATCTAAAAACTCTTTTTCATTTTTAAAGTATTTGCTTTTACCGCCCATTCTTTTTAAGTGCTTTTCCCATAAACTCATATCTTTACGAGATTTTGGTAGCTTTGCGATAGCTCCGACTGGTACACCAGTTTTTGGATTATAAAAGTGCATCATTCCCTTTTCGCTTCGTTTACCTTCTGGGGTAAACTTTGCTTGAGGATATGTGCTATAATCACCTTTCTTATAATTCTTTGGCAAAGGCTTACCGAAAACATCATAAGAACCACCAGACCTTTCTAATGCCTTTGTTAGATTCCCTTTTGGCATTAGTCCATCGACTCCATAGCTTTTT
>Ga0070746_10002888_pt1 | contig 10214 bp, 9 predicted proteins | sample VirMetDEL_Mar_21_FD_77016 | JGI IMG/M metagenome (GOLD analysis project Ga0070746, IMG submission 77016) | Aqueous microbial communities from the Delaware River and Bay under freshwater to marine salinity gradient to study organic matter... | ecosystem: Environmental > Aquatic > Marine > Coastal... | reverse complement strand
CCAGCCTGATAGGATATATCATTACCAGAGGATATCCACGCTTCAAGGTCATTAGCTGACACCCCATCAACAGACCACTGCTGAACGTCTGCTGAATTATCCAGCTTGAGAGTGTATTGAGAACCGGGCTTAAGCCAGAGGTCTGCTTCTCCGTTTGCATCCATTATCAGAGGGTTTGCTACATCTGACCCAGAACGGGAATCAAGGGCAACACCAGCACCTACTTTGGTTGTGGTTCCTGTTTCGTAAATGTAGAGTTTAGCTCCGGGGAGTGCGACTCCGGCTACTGTTGCTTGAAATTTGGGGTGGGGGAATCTTCCGGCCATTTTAATCCTCTGTGGTTCTTTCTGCCATTACAGCAGACTTTGGTAAATTATCATATATCTTAGATATTAATTTCTGCATTTTAATTGAATTTGGTTCAAGTTCACTGGCTGCTAAAAGGAAGTTTTTACCCTTTCCAGTCCAGAAGAACTTCTCAAACTGAGTCAGCAAGGGCATTAATCCTAGTGTGGCTTTTGCTTTTAACGCCTCTTTTGCAATTAATTCCCTGTTCCCTGTGGGTGGATTTTCCATATACTGTCCAGCCCTTACGGCTGCCCGCATCAATCTCTTAATGCCTTGAGCCTTTTTCTTGTTAGACCCGAAAAAGAATATTTCTCCAGCATCATCCATTTTTGATAAATAAGACGAAAACTGAGCCGGGCTATAGTTATCACCTGTAGGCGTTTCCACCTTGGCTTTCTTTAATGCCCGGTTAATTATCTCAAACTCTACACTCTGCCTACCAGTTTTATCAAGTGCCTTATAGAAATTAGCAGCCCTATCCGGGTTATCTTCGTTAATCATTGATTTATATATCTGGCTTGGCTCGTTTGTGTTTCTGGCTTTTTTAAGTGCCCTATCAGAAGTGTAAGGAACTACATTCTTTTTATAATATTCAGTCGCATCTTTATATGCTTGTTTAACCCCTTTATCTGGATATTTAGCAGATGGAGCCTGAACATCACCCCAATCAGCCGGGAATCCCTGATCGAACTTTTTGGCCCTTACAGGCTTAGGAGCATTAGAAAGCATTTCCATAAATTCAGATTCATCCATACCTATATTAGCAGCCACCTCATCAGATGATTCTCCAAATTTAGATTTTGGTACGTGTTCACTTCCAAGCATCCCTGTTTTTGGGTCTTTTTTACTGCCATGATTACGGACATAAGATGCCATTTCCTTAATGGTCTTTTTGTATTCACCGAAACTATTAAGGGTTTCATCCCAAGAATCTAAAGCCTGCCTAAACTCCATTTCGGCCATAGCCTCCCCTACCTTATCATCTGACATACTGGTAACTCTGGATTTATCTTTAGGACCAGCAACCAACTCTTTTATATCAAATTCAACACCCTTTTTAACATCCTTTAATTGCCTAGATAAATTCTTATCTCCACCATCTTCTGCCTTTTGTGCAGCCTTTCCTAAATCAGAACGAGCCTGTCTCAAGTCCTTAAAAGTCTTATTCTTTTTGCTCAGATTTTCCGTTATTTTAGTAAAAGGATTTGTTTCACTTCCAAGAACACTATTTGCTATTTCATTTTCGTATTTTTTAGACATTTCAATAGCATTGTTGGGTTTAATAGAAGCATCCCCGCTCAATTTATCCACTCTATCGTATTTTGCTTTTGCTTCACTTCTGGCTTTATTATACCCACGTTTCACAGATTCCTGTAGGTTTTTACCCACATTCACTTTACCCTGTGCATCTGCAATAGGCTTTTTAAGCTCATCCACAAACCCAGTCATTATTCTATTAGCATCTTGAGACTGTTCTTCACGGAAAGGAGATAACCCGCCAGCCTTACTTTCGGCTATTACTTCAGCTTTCTTTGTTCCCGCTTTCTGTGTGACATCTCCCCTAGATAATCTAATTCCATGAGAATCAGCTAATTTCTGTATTTCAGCATCAGAGGCGTTTGCAAATTTCTTTTTAGCTGCATTGAACGCTTTAACACCCATTTTCTTTAATAGCTGAGTCCCGGCAGCAGTACCAGCACCAAACAAAGAGCCATAAACAACATTCTTACCCCTAGCCTCTCCCTCATCTACATACTCAGTAAGACCATATCCAGCCCCAACAGCGGGGGCTACACTTAATTGAGTGGCTTTTTTCAGTAAAGGGTTAGCAACTTTTGTGGCTAATTTCATGCCTGTAGCAGCCGGAACGAACCCAGTAGCCGACATCATGCCTGCAAACTCACCAGCCCCGGTCCAACCATCACCCTCTGATGCAGTTTGGAAGGTTTCTTTTGTGTCTTTATAACTAGCACCAGAAAATGGAATAGTATCATCACCACCGAATAGCTGTTTAATCCCCATGAAGGTATCAAGCATGCCAGAACCAACACCAGTGGTAAATTTATCCACAGCCCCCCGGCTTCTATAATCTTTTTGGAATTGCTGTTTTCTGGCTTTTTTTCTACCAGAAGCCAAAGCCTGCCCTAAATCTTCCCGGTCAAGTTTTCGGAGGGCTTTGGCTTTTTTGTTTACTGCCATCTGAACTATATCTAAATCAGCTAAATCTTTTAATTCCGGAACCTTAGTTCTCATTTGTTCAGCCCAAGTCTGTAATCTCATTTAGTTGGTCCTCCGGTCCAGTCATCCACATCTTCATCACCTAACTCGCTCATTTCATCCATAACTTGTTGAGGTGTTTTTATCACATCTACAAATTCAGTGCCATCCCATTCAACGCCACCTTCTACCGGAACACCCTCTTCATTAAAAGAGATTCTTTTTCTAGGAGGTCCGTTACCGATACCATGAATAGCATCCATGTAGATATTATAAATACGTTTCATATTATCTAATAGTATATCTGGCTTCTGGTCTACATCAAGAGAACCTAATAATTGCATAAGATATTCTTGCTGTTGCACAGGAACCTGACCCAATGCGCCACCAGTAGGAGAAGCCTCCCTCATAGCCTGTAATCGGTCAATAGAAATATTTGATTTTACAGATTCAGCATATCTCTCTAAAACATCTGCATCCGTGGCTGGGAGACGTTTCATTACCATTCCAATAGGACCGGCAGCAGTAGTAATTAGGCCATCCATATTTTTCTCTAAGACGTGCATGCCACGGCCCATATCTTGTACTACAGTTTTGGCTGCTAAGTCAGTACCGGCTTTTTTAAGTCCCTTTTTAGTTCTTTCCCGGTTAACATTAGCCATCCATTTCGCATGTTCTCTTTCTTCTTTGCTTTGAAGATGCTCTAATTTTTTTCTCTGAAAGCCTAACTCTTGAGCTTTTGCCGGGTCAACGCCTACTTGAAATTGTACCATAGGGTTTCCGCTTTCATCTGTGATTATAGTTCTATCTTTTAGATTTATAACCTTAGTCCCTTCCAATATCTCCACACCATCAGGAACTTGCAACTCTTTTAAATTTCCCTGATTACTTGAAACGTATTTTTTTATTTCCCCGGTATTTTCATCTTTTGCGTTAATTACATTCCCGAAAAATTTCTCATCTGCACCAGTTCCAGAAGTCTCCTGATGCCTCTTTGCCAGCATTCCCATATACTGCTCATGCTTTGGGCTGTAAGGTTCCGCTTCAAACCACTCTGGGAGTTTAGCCCCTAAGTCTTTGAAATTACCCGCTATCTCACCGATTGACTGTTGTTTAACATCTGGAGTTAGTTTAGCCCACTCCTGATAGTCAGGCCCGATAATACCGGCATTATGATCTACCTGTTCTCTGAATGCTTTCTGTTTATTAGCTGCCATTGTCTGTTGTTGGGCCAACATATCCTGCTGTCTCTTCTGGTTCTCCTGCATCTGCTTGGCTTGTGCGTTTATTTCACTTTTGAAGTCATCAGCTGCCTTGATATGCCCCCTAGCGATTAGAGCATTATAGGCTAACTCAGGGTTTTTACTGAATTGGGATCTGATCTGGCTAATGCTTTCTTCATTACGCTGTTTACGTTGAGCAGTAGATAAATCCAAATCAGCTAAACTCTGCTCCCTCTTATTCTTCTGGAGAGCTGTGTATATATTGACAGGGGTGGCAAGGTCAATCTTTGTCTTAGGCTGACTCTGGCTTAAATCCTGTATTCCCCAATTTACCTGTTGTGGCATATTATCTCCTAGCTTAATCCCTGCATCAGACTTGTTCCAGCAGAAACGCCTTGCATGGTCGTATTGATTAAATCATTAGCCGTATTATAACCAGCCATTGCCCTGTTTGCGTTGGCGTTACCTACTCCTAAAGCAGCGTTACCCAGTGCTGTACCTTGATTGAATTGCAAGTCTGCAAGGTTAGTCTGAGAGGCTGGCCCATATCCGGCAAGCTGTCCTAATTGATTCATGGTCTGCTGGTTCTGCTGGTTCATCATATTGTAATTCTGGAGATTTGCCCCCTGATTAAAACCAGCACCAAACTGTCTATCACCCATTCCCATCTGCTGTCCTTGCCAGTAGTTCTGCATATTGGCTTGATTGGCTAAGTTACTCTGACCAATATCCGCACCAGTTCCAAACTGATAATTAGCAAGGTTCTGCTGGTTCATTAGGTTCTGCTGTCCGGCATCCATTCCCATTCCAAACTGGTAATTTCCTTGCTCAAAGATATTCTGAGCCTGTGCTTGACGTTCACCAAAACCCCTATCAGACTCAAACTGCCCTCTAGCTCTGTTGTATTGGTTCCCGTAATCTTGCGCTGCCATACCTCCGGCATAATCAATCAAATCCTTATCAGCCCCACCCGTAAAGCGTGAACCCTGAGCTGAGTGCCTCCCCTCAATAGCCCCCAAACCCTGTTGAAGTGCGTGTTGATAGCCCGGAGACTGTTGATAGTCAAACTGAAAATCACCAGCATCAGCCCTCTGAAACTGTGGGTCTGCTCCCCTCTGGAATCTCTGGAACTGTGGGTCTGCTCCACGCTGAAACTGATTAAAGCCCGGAGCGTTAAACTGACTCTGGGGTGAGTATTGTCCTGTTTGGTACTGAGAAGGGTCTACTCTATACGCTTCGTTCTTAGCTAAAGTCCTATACAGGTCATAGTCTTGCATCCCTCTATCTGCAAGCCCGCCCTGAGTCCCTAGTGCCATATCTCCGTATTCTTGCACATAACCCTGTGCCTTTTTGGCTGCCTCTTGCTGTGCATCGGCTGCTTTGCCGGGAGCACCGATGTAATCGCCTATAGGGTCAATTACACCTTCAGCAACCCCTTTTACACCTTCAGATGATAATCCAAAAGTAGCAATATCAAGAGCATCTAATCCGCTCCCGCTTGTATAAAAGTCTTTTTCCCACGGCATTGCCATAATATTCCTCCTTAAAACTTTATTCCGTAGCCAATAGCATCAAACTGATCGACACCAGACACATTATCTCTAATAGTAAAACTCAATCTATCTGTAGTCCCTTTTCTTAATCTTACACCCCACGGCATACCGAATATATCAGAAAAATCTACCTGTGGTATATATCCCTCAGAATTACCTGAGACATTATTAGCCCTAAAAGCTCCGGCAGCATCACCAAAAGCGGGCATACCACCACCCAACCGGACAAAATCAAAATTACTCGTTAACCCTTCATGGATAACTGTAGTGCCTAACTGCTGAGATGACCACTCAAATAAAACACCATTAGACAGGGCTGTGATATTTCCAAACTTATTAAGGGTAGCACTAGCATCTGCAATCACAATAGACACCCTACCAATATAAATATCTCGCTCTTGCTCTGCTTGAATGAAGAATAATTGGCTTGTAGTGGCCCCGTTAACTTTCATGTCATTAGAACCTGTAGAATAACCATCGTCTGTGAAGTACTGACGAAATGGAATAGGAGTGCCATTAACTTCGTCTTCATCTCTAGGTGGATGAGGGTGAACAACCACACTGGCTTCACCCTCCCCGTTAATCTTTAGAGAGCTTTGAGTCCCAGTTCCGTCTTTTATCTCAACAGGTATCATTAACCGTTATTCCCATCTTTTCTATGGCAAACAATAGCAGCATAAACATTACCACCACCAGAAGTATTAATATCCAATTTAATACCAATAGATGACCCTTTAGGCAAATCAATGTTCAGCTCAGGAATAGTTGTTCTTTCATCAGACTTACAAAGAACCTTTGCATAATCATCCCCATCAGTAAGTGTATAACCATCGGCCCCCTTGTAGATGAGAGAGTCAAGAGTGTTACTTGAGCCAAAATTAGCATTTCCTTTCATATCAACGGCAGTGGCGTTACTTACAATAGTTCCGGCAGTGGGGTTTCTGATAATAGTAGCCACCGGCTTTTCTGTAATTGTAGCTGATAGCGTATTGATTCCTATTATAATAGTGTCAATGACCAAATCAGCTTCACCATTAATGGGAGACTCATTATTTTTAAAATACATAATGGCACTGTCACTTGACCCTGTGAGAGCAATAATCCCAGTATTTACGTTATATGCCAGCCCCGTATCCACTGCACTATTTCTCTCTGTCTCTGTTATACAGAAAGTGTGGGCTTGCTGGTTTTTATCAACGTGCTGTTGATAACCTGTACCCTGTCCATCTTCCAATCTCATCTTAATACTCCTGTTAATCGTTTAAATCTTTATCTGTATAATCCATTTTAGTGATATACTCTAAGTGAAGCCTGTGCAATTTAAGCTCCTCCAGAACATCTTTAATCACGCTCACAAGTTCTTTCTGAGAACCATCTGCACTCTCTACTGCTGTTTCTATATCTGTTAGGGTTAAATTCCCGGCAGTAGTCAAAGTTGTTAGACTGGCATCATTAACAGTAAGTTCTCGGCTTGAGTTTACTGTGGCTGTTAATGTGGATAAGTCACCATCTTGGATTTTCATCTGCCTCAAAAGACTCATTTAGCCCTCCAGTTCTCTGTGGAGCTAAATACATACTGCAAAGCCTCCCCATCATAAAGGGTTGTTTCTTCTATAGTATCAGGCCCGGTCAAGGTCACGTCATTACCGCTTGATCCTACGTTCTTAATCTCGTACTCAGTCCCATCAATCCCAGTGGGAAGGGTAACTGTAATAGCACCCCCGTCTGTATCACATAAAACAACATGATTGTCTTCTGTTAAAGTAGTGTCAGAATTAATGACCAATACAGCCTTAATACGACCACCAGAAGTAACAAATACACTGGTGAACATTCCCCATATTAAATCAAACCACTCTGTCCACGGGATAGTAGGTTTACCGGGGAGAACAGTAGTAACCCCCGGAGGGTCTACAAGTGCGTTTTCTCTTGGAGGTGGTTGGAGTATATCAGCCAATATCAACCTCACAGCTTAACACAGTAAATGGAGTAGGCTCTGAGTACCGGATATGAAATACCCGTTTTCTCGATTGACCTAATCTCTCTCTCCTGACCCTAGTCGCATATTGACCTATAGCACCCATATCCAGATAATACCAACTAGACCACGTGTGACCACCGTCATTTGACCATCTGAGCTGGAGCAAGGGGTTACTGCCCTGACCTGTAGCAGCACCGACCCCTGACTCCAAATCAAACTCAATAGCGTTATAATAAACCCTATCAAGATTGTTCCAGATAACAGGGCCAATTCTCTCCCTTAAGATTGTGTCTCCGTTATCTGTGTATGTAGTCTGTTCTAAGGAATAAATCTTGTTATTCGCCCAATCTCCCACGTAGTTGTTGTTATTGAAGAAAGCACTCACTCTTGATCTGTGTCTCTCTTCGACTGAAGTAGTGGGGTTTAGGTAAAACTTCTCATGCCACATTCCTGTGGTTGCATCAAATACCCAAGTCTTATTCTCACTGGGAAATGTTAATTGATAGAACTTATGCCCGTCCTGTTGAAAGCAAAAGCCCTCTGCATCACTTGTGGTTGTGTATTCTTGAATCTCTCTTTCTAGGGGAACAGTGGAAATTGACATTGCATCAAATCCCCGTGATTGATATATTTTACCAAACCCACTTGCACTTGCTCCCAGCCAGTAAACGTGCTCCCCATCTTCAGCTAGTGAATCAGGGGCTTGTATTCCGTAATCATGGTAAGTCCCTTCAATCCTCAAAAACTGATTATTTGAATTTCCTGTATTTCTGAATACTTCATAAGACTGAGAGCCAAAAACCCATAAACGTCTGTCACTGGCTATTAAAGCAGTCACATGGTCACTTGACCCCTCTTTGGAGATTGTATTGGTTGTATTCCATGAAGTAGGGTCATTGATAGCAGAATAAACGCACTGCACTGTATCGGGTTTATTTACAATGAAGAACCCGTCAACATTAGCCACATGAGTTGCCCCGGTAGGATAACCCGCATCAGTGACCGCAGTAGCAGAGTCCAGAGTAGTATCGTATGAGTAAGGAGTCCCCGACCCATCGACAAACAAAACATTTGTGGTAGTCTGATCTGAGCTTAGAGAATCTGCTGCCCTTACTATCCCCTGCTCTGAAGGAATACCGCCTGTAGTAAGAGAAAACTTCCCAGCCTCAACACCGGCACCTGTAAAGATGGAAACTGTACTCCCACACACCCCGAACATCTGATTAGTGCTTGAGGTGTATAAACACCGCATTTTCCAATCATCAGCCACCGGGTACACTCCACCTGACTGAGTAGCAAACAGGTCTAAACCCGGAGTACTTCTAAGGGACTTGGGTACTTTGGTGTCCCCATCGTTGTAGACTTCAACGTACATATTCCGGCAGGCTTGACTTGATATATCAAGAGCATCCAGAGAATAAGCAGGGCCGACAAAAGGTAACTGAATCATTTGAATCCTCTGTAAACTCTGGCCCATTTGGGTCTGTGGTCGAAATATTCGTACAGGTTTACCCCTCTTTTATCCAGCTCACCCCCCAGCTTCATAAGAGTCCGGCCCTCTGACATATCAGATACTTCTTTAATTTTCTGTGTCTCCTTGCCTGACCATATAGCCTCAAAGAAGGCAGAACCCATTTTATCTGTAAATTCATAGGGTTTATTACACCACGTATCTGTGTCGATATAAAGGGTGTCTTCGTTCTCAGAGAGCCATTTTAAACGGGCGTAATCGGAGTATGAGATAAAATCCTTACAGTCAACACCTACAGGGAAAGTCTCAGGGTGAATTGTGCTCATTCCAAAGAAAGTCTCTAGTTTGGTAATTACGTTAAACTTGGCATGAGGGTAGCACATTTTAACCTGTGAGATACACTTAGCCCGCCACTCATCGAGGGGCTCATGCTCACCTATCCAGATTAAGAGTACGTTCATTAAGCGACCTTCACTGTGCCTGAGTCATTCCACAGAGAACCGGCAGTACCGGCAGAAGTGGGGAGATTTAAGAATACTTCCATACTTGACCCTAGAGTCACGCTAGAATCAGCCACTAAAATTCTATTTACGTTATTAGTTCTAAGAGCTATGGTAGATGCTGATTCCCCTTCTAAATAAAGAGTCCCAAACCCTGACCCACCATCATAGTAGATTCTGGAGAAGTACGTCCCGTCATCCCCCATGCGAATCTCTTTGAGGTCATCCATGATGAGGTCTTCTGCTAGGGTTACGTCACCACCAGAGGCAATACTAAGGGCTTGAGAACCGTTCACATCAACCGCCAGTGAATTGTCATTATGGTCGTAGGTTATCTTCCCACTGTTATTGCTTGTAGTGTCTCCGAATCTCAGTATTCCAGAGTGAGTATCATTTGCACTGGATATTAAAATCCCTTCATTGTCTGATGCCTCTACTTCAAGAGTGGATGCAGGACTTGTGGTTCCTATACCTACGTTGCCGGAGTTATCAATAGCAATACCATTAGTTCCACCCGGAGCAGATGCACTAGCACTGGTCACTATCCTCAGAGTATCGTCATACCTTCTGATGTCTGCACGATAACCACTTGTGAGGGAGTCCATAAGTATTCCGGTAGTGGAATCTAGGTTGTCATGAAAGCCTATCTCTGTATTGGTTGAGCCGTTAAACTGGGCTATTGTTCCAGACCCGTCTACCTGTAGATTGGCTGTAGGGCTTGTGGTTCCTATGCCTACGTTGCCCGCAGAATTTATTCGCATTTGCTCTGACATCGTTGCATTTAGTGTGGTAGAAAAAGTCATGTAAGTGTCTACCGCACCGACCCCCCCCGTCCAACCAGAGGCGCTTTCATTCCTAACTGCAACCCTTCCAAACGCACCAGAAGAACTAGCAGAAGCATCGTTACTGTAAAAGTCAAGT
>Ga0070746_10002887_pt1 | contig 10219 bp, 10 predicted proteins | sample VirMetDEL_Mar_21_FD_77016 | JGI IMG/M metagenome (GOLD analysis project Ga0070746, IMG submission 77016) | Aqueous microbial communities from the Delaware River and Bay under freshwater to marine salinity gradient to study organic matter... | ecosystem: Environmental > Aquatic > Marine >... | reverse complement strand
GACCAGAAAGAAGCTTGGTTGGCTAGCCAAGCAGCCGAAGGTAAAGATGTTATCGGATCTACTGTTAAAGTTCGTCGCCCTAATGGTTCTATTGGTTATAGCATTGTCCGTAGGAATCCTGATAACGGCAGCGTCTATATGCAAGATCTTGGTGCGGATGCCTACGTGGAAGATAAGGTAATTAATGTAGGTGGAGGCATGCAAAGCCTTTACCGTGATGGCAATGGCCGTTTGACCTATGGCACCCATAATGATGCTATGGCCCCAGCCAACGGATATGAACGAGTAGACCCGCAGCTGCAAGCAGAGTTTGAACAATTCTTGCAGATGAAGAAATTACATGAACAACGCAATCAGCCAGTGACTACTCAAACACAGATCGGGCCAAATATGGGCACCCAGGCCGCCCAGAGCGTGCCGCAGGGCGCTGCGCCGCCTCCACCTACCCCACCCCCTACCCAGCCCGCAAGGGTGCCTCAGCAGCCGCGAGTGGTCCCCAGAGCACAGCCGCAAGTTTATGGTGGGCGGGATCAATTTCTGGAGAACGTGGCCGACGCAGCAGCAACGGAGGCACGCGGTACAGTGCTGGGCAAGAAGTCAGGTCAAGTCTCTACTGAGATGGGTTTTGACCAGAACAAAATTCGGAGCCTGATGAAGAAAGATAAGATCATCATGCCTGAGATTGAAGGTGCTCTTAATCTTATTGCTGGGCATGGTGGTGCATCAGGTGGTAATTGGGCTACTGGTGGTATCATGGAAATTGATGCTATCAAGAATGTATTGCCGTTTGGTAGCAGATTTCCAAGTGCTACAGAGATGGTCGGTACGGATGCTCACAGGTTAGCCCAACATTTGAATGTTATTAGAACCAATATAGCATTTGATAGACTGCAAGAGATGAGAGAAGAGAGTAAAACAGGTGGTGCTCTCGGTCAAGTATCTGATATGGAAAACCAGATGCTGAAAGACTCATTAGTTAGTTTGGATCAAAAGAACCGACCAGAAGTAATGATACAGAACTTACAAAAAGTTAAACATCATTATGAGAGAGTGCAGAAGTTTATGAAGGTTGACTTCTTGCTGAAGCACAAGTATAAAGTTTCATCTGGTGGTTCTGGGTATGATGAATTTATGCAAGCTCAACGGTCAGCTATTCAACAAGTATTTGGCACTGGGCCGGAAGGACAGGAGCTGATTGACATGATCAACCAACTCCAGTATGGTCCTATGGATTAATCATCTGCTATGTTAGTAGCAACAGGATGGAAAGGAACTCCATCCTTTGTTCTGTTTGCAAATTCTACCCTCACCATTCTTCCAATATAATTATTTGGGTGCATGTACACATGGTGCTTAAAATCATGTGTTCCCGGAGCAAGTACAGAAAAATTGTTACAGTGTAATATAGCGTGTCCATCTACAGACCCCGTGATATTAACAATAACGAACTCATCATCCTCAACGGTTTTCACTTTGATTAAAGATGGACTCCGCTTGCCTGCCTCGTATGGGGTAGTTGGATTTCTAAGAATAAGACCTTCGTATCCCATTCTCTGAGCTTCTTCCAAAGTTTTAAAGATATCCATTCGTGGGTTGGTCACAAGGGTAGGTGCCAATTTAACTGACGACCCTGAATTGCTTGCTATCCTTTGGATATTAGCAAACCGTTTGGTGTATCCAGCATTTATGACAGTATCATACAGCATGTAGTTTAATTCTTTGGTAGCTGGCTGATACCGCTTGGCTAAAGACATTATAGTTTGCAAAGGGGTGTCATGTAAGTATAACTCCCCGTCTACCGTTTGCCCTTGCGGGATTTGAAGTTCATCCGTTATGTGTCGTATTGTCTCTATACGCTTACCACCACGGGAATAGGCTACAAGTCCATCCTTGCCGTGGTGGATTAGACACCGCATGCCATCATACTTGTATTGGCAGTAGTATGAGTCTGTACTAGCTTTCACTTTGTTTATCGGCTGAGCCAGCATAGGCAATGGCAAGTCTAAGCTATTAGACATGCCTTTGTTCATTGCTTGATCTATATCTAAAGAATACCCTCTATCGAGTTGTTTATTAACTCGGCTATTAATCTCTAAGTCCATCTGTTCATCTAATGAACGGCCAGATTGGTTTATCATTACAGGCACAGCCTTGGTGGTTAATGCTCCGTGCATAACACCATGGGTGATAACCATCTGATCAAAGTCAGCTTCAATCTCCCACACACGAATACTTCCTGTATTGTCTTTCTTATATAGGGTAGTCATTAGCCTTGCCTCACATAGCCTGTTGACATTTCTTTCATCATCTGTTCCTCTTCCAACAACTCAATATACTTCTCTAAATGGTGCTGGGCTTTTCTAAGATCTTCCAATCCATTCTTCTGCTTGTGGCGGTGTACGTACTTGGTAATGCAATACTGGAACTGATCATACCTATTTTCCCAAGCGAAATCCCAGTGCTGTTTAATAGCACTACCATAATGCTCACCACCAATCTGCTTCTCATTCGCCGTCATCACACATCTCCTTTACGTTCCAGTTTAGTTTGTTCAAGTAGATCACATAACGGTCTCTTACGGGGATAGCTGCATTATCCCCAGCTTGAATACGTGACTCGCAATAATACATACCCTCCAGGCAGTCAGCTATCTTGAGATAGCGGTGCTCTTCAACCGTTAGGTCGGGCAAGGTAAGGCCAAGTATCTCAAATCCATCTTCCTCTAAATCATCAAACATATCCTTAACTTGACGATTAGCTTTCTTAATTGGTGCAGGTAGATCCCCCGTGTGAAACTCAGCTGCATCGTGCATGATAGCATACTTTAATAAGTTCTTTGAAGGGTATTTACATATCTCCATTAGTATCATTGCCACACCCCAACTGTGCTCAGCAACGGACTGTTTCTTGTCAATGGGTGCTGCATGGTAGCGCATTACCCGCCCAGCTTCAAGTGTCTTCTCTATGTTCATAGATCCAGACCCCTTATAAATAACCAAAGTAACCCACCACAAACGATAATACCTTCCACTTCAGGACTCAATTTGATTCCCTCTTATGTAACCATTGAACGGCTGCTTGTTTCCAAGCCTCATCTTTAATTGCTTCACATTCTGCAAGCCCATTGCGCTCATACTTATGGGCAGCAAAAGCATTGTACATTGGTACTAAGACTCCATTGATGTAAGCTCCTGCTCCAGGTATGTAGTTAAGCTTCTTAGGAAACTTGATAGTTAGTGCACAGAAGTATTTAATAGCCACACTGTCTGCATCTAAATCTACCATAAAGGTATCGCTAAGGTCGTGCAATTCAAAATCCAACATATGCGAAGTATGAGGATTGTCAAGATACACATGAGCGTTGTTAACCACATGGGTAAATCTCCCTTGCACACAGTCTAATTCATAACACAGAACTGCATGGATAAATGGAAAGTGAACTATATTAGCACCAGATACCCCGCCGTAGATAAGGTCGTTACTCCGGCAGAACACAGTCATATCAATAACATCATTCTGTCTACGGAACACCATGCTCATGTTGCAAGCTTTATCTTTGGTGTTCTTAAGCAGATCACTTTTCCTCCATAATTGAATTACAGCCTGTCTAGTCTCAGGATCTTTGTGCAATAAGGTAACTACCTTGTTAAACTGGCCCCCCATTCGAGTGCCATAGAAAGCATTATATGTCTTGCCATCATCAGAGTAAAGCTTCATATTAGAGTTGAACCAACTCAGGTACTCTACACTGTTGTACTCAGATACCATGGCCACTGCTTCCATCAAATGAAAGAAGGGGTTAGCATCTCGGATAGGGCATAGGTTAACCATCTCCTCTGGGTGCCGGTACGTAAAGGTGCATGGCTCCGTGAAGGTTAAGACCTTGCCGTTACGCGAGTGCTGAGTAGTACCAACGGCCAATAGATTAGAATAAACTATCGCGGCCATCTCATTAGTATTTCTGGCCTCAAACGTCTTCATGCTTTCTTAAACCTCTCTGCGTGTTCAGCCTCAACTGTTAATGGTAAGTCCTCTGCCCAAACAGGAACTTGCTCCATTATCTTAGTGACTTCATCTATGTGATTGCCGGTTAACACTATCTCATCGTGTACATGCATAACAACATCTAAGTGCTGCATACGGTCTAGTGCATCTACCATGATATCCCTGGCTATAGCCTGTACAGCGTTCTCGGTAAGTTTTCCTCCGTATGTGTGCTCCCGAACCCACTGAGAATTGACTGTACCCATGTAGGAGAATGAGGATTGATCGTCCTCCGGAAACGGGTAGGCAATCCTACGACCTGAAGGCAAGTGCATGTATAAGAATAAGCTGTTAGCTGGTCGTTCAAAGCTAATGTATTTATTAACCTTGATTCGCTTTCCAATTCGCTCAAGCGCCATCTTTGCAGCACGTTGGATGGTAGCCCAAAAGTTGACAATCTTGGGATTGTTAGACCTGTATACCACCACGGAGCGTATCGCTGTTGGTGAGTCAATTTTAACCCCGTAGTTGGTAGCTTGGGACTGGAACTTGCTGTGCGCCATCTGATACCCAAGGCCGAGCACAGCTTGCTTACCAACGAACCGTTGCTCTGATGTAACTTCATCATACTCTACCTCATAGATCTTCATAGCCATATACTTATACGGATCTTCACCGTTCCGGAATATGTCTAATCCATCTTGGTCATTAACCAACCATAGCAACACTCGTGCTTCGATGGCGTTATAATCTGCAATAGTAAACCCATCAGTATGATACACCATACCACGTACAGCAGACTTAACAAGATCGACCGAATAATTCCCTTCTTGGATTGCTTTGACTGCTTCAACGGCATCAGTATGTCCCCGCACAAAGTTATGTGGTTGTATCAATCTACCACCATACCTGCCTGTATGGGCTGCATAGTATTGAAAGCAACCTTTAACAGTGTTGTCAGGCATACAACAATTGATCATAGCAGGATACTTTTTAAAGGCAGCATGTGAAATATTCTGCCGTGTAATCAATGCATCCTTTACATGCTCCGGTGCTACCTCACTATCAATCACCCGCTGTACTGTATCAGCCGTTAGGTTGGAGATGATAACCCCATTGCTGTTTACCCATGCAACTATCTGGGCTATTTGGGTAGGGAACAAACCTACTTGCCGGATGAAAGCACTGGCATAGTCATCAACGGCATGGTCTATGGCATCAGCAATATGCTTCACCATTGGTAAATCAATTGGTACTCCACGCATATTAAGCCGTTGAGTCTGCACCCATACAGCTTGCTCAGCCTTAGTTAAGTCAGGTAGTTGCTTATCAAGCCATTCACAAGCTTCCACATCATTATATAGGTATTCATCCCGGAATACAACCCAGTCCGTTGGGTGTGTCTCGGCGGTGTTCCTAGTAGATGGGTTGTTCTTAGTGGGTTTACGCGGCACACAGAACTTGCGGATCAAGGCATTGCCCTTGGTGTTCTTAGCCTTGTCAGTCGGCACACCTAAGGCTTCAGTTGCTTTAGCCAATGCTCCTGGTAAGCCATGTGCTTGGGCCTTAGCTTGTGTGCACCGCATCTGTTTGAGAGTTAACTCACCATTAAAGTAAGATGCAAGTACCAGGTACTCGAACATTGCATTGTGCGCCACAACTGGCTTGCCACTACTTACATGGTTAAATACCCAGTCAGGGAAGTAGTACATGTCATCTAGACTAAGATCATTGTGATCATACGTATACTCTAACTCACCCAGCTTGAACCGGGCTAATAGCAACTCACAGTCAGCTGCATATTTATGTGCGCCTACTTTCTTCAGATCTAAATCTGAGTAGGTCTCAATATCGACGTATAGACGTTCCATATTAAAATCTCGGTTATCCTAAAGACAAGAAATGGCCCCCGTAGGGACCAATTCTAGAAGCGATTAAGCTTATGCTGCTACGCTAGGTAGTTCCACGTTAGCCCAAACACCAGATGAAATTATCTTGCGGGCAAGTACAACACCACGCCAAGTTTCATCAATGTTACCCTTGGAACGGCCCAGAGTTTCCATAAAGTCACGGAACATAGGCTTGTCCATGCCGGGGTTAGCAACGATGAACTCGTAGATTTCTTCGTTGTTCTTTCCAATAGGCCCACCCAGGTTCAACTCAATCTCATACAGTGCAGCATGTGCACGGATGTAATCATGAGCAGTGCCAGGAGACACACCGAACTTGCTGCAAATGTCAGCCTTCAATTGAAGACGGGCTTCCTCGTCTAGCAAGTTAACACCTTGCTCTTTAATGAACTCAAGTGCTTCAGCTTTGTGACCAACACGGCCCTTAGTAATACCAGCAGCCTTAGCCAGATCCTTGTAGATGTTCTGGGCCATGTTCAAGCTCAGACCTTCTTGTACCATCTTGATGATGATAGAATCACGGTCGTCACCAGCTTCAACACCAGCATTAAATACAGTCTCGGCAGTAGCTTGATAATCAGTCATGTTGTTTCCTCTCTCGGTTAAAACTGGTCTAAGTACCAGCGTTGAAATGCATTTTGCCCCATCTAAAAACAAAAGTCAAGCGCGTTTTTCCACAAAATATTTCTTATCGAGAATCTGCGGATATTTTCCGGAGGTATCTACAGATATCTGATCGGGTTGCTGAAACCGCCCGTGGTCTCTCATAAATTCTCCGACCGTTGTTGGCTTAGGATCTCCCGACCATCTGTTCTGTATCCTGTACGCGGCTAATGCTGCTGCCCTACCACGGTGCTCAATACACAGCCACTCTCTAAAGACCCGTGCCCCACAGAAGTAACTGATCTTAATGCTGTCAGGTGCGTTAGTCTTTTTGTGTACAGAGTACATAACCTTCTGCACAGTCCACCAACGGACAGGCTCTGCATCCGCAACCAGCGCCGCTTGGCTGGCCGTTGAGGTGAGCCTAGCAGTGGGTGGAGGGGCAACATCTGCACCGCACTCAGGGCAAATGCGGGCGCTCAGCGGGATATGCACTCTGCACTCAGGGCAAACCTTCTCAGGGGCTGGTCCGTTCTGATCTAGCTTGCCTTCCTTGTCTATGCGCAGATTGTTGATTGGCCCTAGTCGCTCTATATTGCCAGCAAAGTCAAGCACCCAGCAAGCTTCTTTACCTTCAGCTGTGCGCAACCCACGGCCAATGATTTGACTGTATAAGCTGGCTGACTTAGTAGGACGTAGCATGACAATGCAGTCAACGTCTGGTGCATCAAAGCCAGTGGTTAACACGTTAACATTAACTAATACCTTCACTTCACCTTTAGCAAACTGATCTAGTGCAAAGTCGCGGTCTTCAGTACTGAGCTTAGAATGAACTGGCATGGCAGACATACCTATGTTGCCCAGCATTTCAGCTACCATCTCTGCATGTTTAATATTAACACAGAACACAAGCCATTTCTTAAAGCTATATTGTTTAAAGGTCTGTACTACTTCCCAAGTAGCTTCAGCATCAACGTACCGTTCATCCATCTCAGACTGTGAGAAGTCACCACCCACAGTATGTAGTCCGTTAGTGTCTAGTTGCTCTACTGGTGCCTTGGTTTTAAGATAACTTAAGTAACCTTCTTTCTGTAGCCTCGGGATCTTGTCTGATAGATCATAACAGATGTTGTCGAACAAAGACTGCTCACCCAGGTGTAAGTAACCTTGGCCGAGCCTGAACGGGGTAGCTGTTAAGCCAATAACTGGGACGCTAAGTTGATTAAGAAATTGACGATACATGCCGGTATTGCGACTGTTAACAAGATGGCATTCGTCAATAAGAACCAATCCAACATTACTAAAAAGATCCGGTCTTCTGTATACACTCTGTATTCCAGCAACAGTAACGTGCCCAACGCTCCGCATATTCCACCCAGCAGAAAACATGTGTACATCACCATCTAGATACCTCGTTAATGTAGCATAGTTTTGCCCCAAGATCTCTCGCACATGGGAAAGGATCAAGATAGGAGCCTTGTATTGCTTAATGAATTCAGCTATAACAACCGTCTTGCCCGAGCCAGTAGGAAGAACAGCTATGCTGTTGCCCTGAGCCTTCATCATCTCGGCTACGGCCTTTTCCTGGTACCACCTAAGTTCCATATATCCTCCTATTAAAATGTGGGTGTTCCGTCATTTAGCATACTAATTACGTGCCTGCTTTTGACCCGTACGAGTAGCGAATTGAGAGCGGGAACTACTCTAGGCATGACGGACTCCAAGTCGGCTAACCCACTGCCCGACTTATATGAGGGGGCACTACCGCTTATAAAACTTACAAGCTTCTAACTGTTGTTTCATGTCTAGCATCTGTCCTTTCTTCTCACACACCCACATACCGTCAAGTGTAGCCAAGCTATGCTCACACGTACGGCAATTAACTTGGAAAGGGATATCAAGTTGACAGATATCTAAAGCTGAACAGAACCGGCACTCATGCCAGGAAGCATTCATACCTATCCGTTTAAAGTCTTCAAGGTCACCATCAATAATAGCCTTCTCAGTTGCCTGTGCTTCAGCATATTTATCCCCATCAAAGTCAATAGTCTCAATGTAAAGCTCTTGAGTATTCTTGTTCATCACAACAAAGATACAAGTGTCTAAACCCAGCTTGCCCATGTAGTATTGGACTTGAGTGTAATACGTTGGAAAACCTGCTTTGACACCTTGCTTCTTTACTTTGTTGAAGTTAGACACGTTCATAGACTTAGCTTCAAACAAGCTATCACCTATGCGGCCATCTATACTACCACCACCATGACCTAGGTAGCCCACTACCCGTACTTGGTTGTCCGTTACTGGCATGCCTACACGGGCTAGGTCAGCTACGATCAAGTCTTCAGTTGCATCTCCTATCCTGAATATCCTGTTCAGTTTAGCATGTACATGGTTCTCATATGCCCAATGGAATGAGTACCACAAGTACCGCTTACAGTTGTGCCCTAGCATGCTTGCCCCAAGATGAGGCCGACGCTCTTGAGGAATCTCAATTGCATCTATCCTGCTTGCTAGTGAAGGTTTGTCAATTTTTGCCATAACTAAGTAGGGGGCCGAAGCCCCCATATCCTTATGCTGCCATGAATTTCTTGACTTTATTGCTTGGCCCAAACTGCTCGTTACCAGCTTCAACCTTCAGCCGTACTGCAATGGGAATCTCATGCAACTCTTGAGTATCCTCAAGCTCAAGCACACCACATGCATTGCACAGTTCCGCCAGTTGCCGTTCAGCAATGGCTACAACCTTCTCGTTAGGATGGTTGATGTTGATATACTCATACACACGACGGCCAGCATACTCTTCATCAAGGCAATGCAGTACAACCTTGAGGTAGTCACCAGTGTCCTTCTTGTTACGGTTGATCTCAGTTTCGATCACCATCATGTTGTAGTCACCAACAGGCAACGGCTCGAAGTCACCACCAGTGTCTTTGCCAGCAGAATTGAATTGTAATTTAGCCATGTTTTACCTTCTTAAATAGTTCAGTTAAGTTCGGATCTTCCTTATCATTCAGCTTGCCAGATCTATCCTTAGCATTGAATGTAAAGCTATCCTTTGTATACAGCACCCTCTTATCTTTTGTGCTTTTCATGTATAGCACTAAGTCAAAGAAGTATGGCACTGATCCTGTTAAGGTCTTACCAGGCATCGACGGTCTACTATACATCGTGCTACCTGACTCATCCTTTAATTCTTTAGCCGTAACGACTACGTTCTTATCTAGTCCTCTAAATTGTCGAATGATCTTAGTCATCTCATCGTTCAATTGGCCGTATGCTTGCCGACCATCATTGACTAAGCCTTTGTACTCAGCTAAGACAACCTCCGCTATCTCACTGATACTATCTAGGCAGACAGTCTCCCAATCCCCTTTCTTGACTATCGTGAATGCCTGTTGCAACTCAGCGATTGAATGGACTTCAAGCACGGCTATGTCTTTATCAGCTATACTCAATAGTCCCTTCTCTGCACTGATTATAATGGGGCTTGGCGCTGTAGAACACAGCACCGTCTTGCCAACCCCAGCAGCGCCATAGACCAGGAGTTTCACCTGATCTACGCCGATACCTCTTGATGATGTTACTTCAATCACACCGCCACTCTCAATTGAGCCATTCCTGGCTTCACAGTTACAGCTTCAAGCAACTTACTATCAGTTGTTTCAAACTCTTTATAAGCCTTCACCTTCAGCTTAGGCTTGTACTCAACACACTGTTGTTCT
>Ga0070746_10002883_pt1 | contig 10230 bp, 21 predicted proteins | sample VirMetDEL_Mar_21_FD_77016 | JGI IMG/M metagenome (GOLD analysis project Ga0070746, IMG submission 77016) | Aqueous microbial communities from the Delaware River and Bay under freshwater to marine salinity gradient to study organic matter... | ecosystem: Environmental > Aquatic > Marine >... | reverse complement strand
TGCTGCAACAGCAGTTTCATCTGGTACATTAGAGATGTGGGTTTACATATCTTAAATTAAGACGCATAGCCCAAGCCGGGACACCGAATCTTGGGCTATACTAATGCCACTCCTTGGCATGTTCGGGCGGGTTTTGTGCAGTTGGCTACTCAGTGACTGCTTGTTGTATACTACCATTCCAAAACCCATGTTCAAAGCGGGGGAACAATGTGCATTCTGGCCATTGATTGCTTAGCTAACCAGCTAGACTATTTGATTACACACGCTAGTCATTCCTATTTTGGTGCAACCCCCTATCCCGCAGGAATTAAAATGACTCTCTATCTCCCTCTCGTTGCCTACTGGCCGAACATGGTTTCTTGGTAGGTCATGGACGTCCTCTGCCATCGTTGGAGGGCTTTTCGTCAAGAGAGTCAAACTTAGTGCAGTATTGGGCCTTGCATATGTCCTTCTGCGATGAATTGATCCCATTCACCTTGAAAGCCACAAGCAAGTAATATGCAAAGTTTTACATCATCTTCGGTTAGATGATGTTTCATAGATGCAGCTTCGATACCTATTTCCATAGCTTCTTCGCCTACATCCATCATGGCTGATTTAAGTCTGCCCATATTCGCTCCTTGGATAATACTCATTGAACTTCATTTCTGCTTGTTCAGGTGTGAGTATCTTTTCATTATACTGCTTACGTTCAAAGTTAACAGCATCTATCCAGCTGCTCATATTGGCTTCGTATGAGTAATCTGGGTTGTATTCCCATGGTTTTTCTTTCACAATTGCTTCCCCCATCAGTCATCTCCTAATAGTTTATTAGTTAATATTACCTCATTCATCTGTTCTTTCAACTCATCAGGTATAATCTGATCTGGCGTCATACGATTGGCTTGAGATGGTTTTTTCTTAACTAACATACGTTGCATGTATTCGTCAGGTACTAAATCTTTACCGCCAGGCCATTCATCAATGAATCTTTTAAGTGTAGTAATTTTAGATATATATTCTTTAAATGTTTCTACATCAGTATTAACTTTCATTTCTATTTCGCCTATCGGTGAAAATTGCGAACATAACTCATCATCAGTAACAACAATTGCCATGCCATTTACGTTTGGCGCATATTGTTTTTCACCCCAACCTCTGTGGTAGTTTATGCTAAGCTTACAAGGCGCATAAAAAGGTTGTAAGTCTGTTAGTTGTACAGGTACATCGCCATCTACATAGTTGTCAGAAGCAGGTCTAATCGGATTGCTAGTACTGTATTCATCTTTGTACTCAGTGTGCCAAGTATTGATGTAAGTACCATCTTCAGATGCTGGCCTGTTTGGATTACAAATAAGACCAAGTTCTGTTGATGTTCTAACAATATGTTCAGTTACTTTATTATCGTGATTATAAGAATAACCATCAGTTACATACTTACTTCTGACAGCGTCTAACGTTTCAGCATGCTCTTCTTGCAATGCACACAGTGCTGCGAACTCAGGATCGTTGTCCGTGATTCGTTGTATAACTGTGTCAATTGCGCCTTGCACGTTATGTGCTTGACGATATGCACTATACAATTGTTGTTTATAATTTTCTGTTATTTGGTCACGTAATGTTTGTGACATTTGTACACTAGCCATAATTAGTTCCTCCAGTCTGGTTGTACAGTTTTCCAACGTACTCTAGGTTTGATAACTTTCATACCTAGAGGCAGTTCTACATTTTCTTTCTCGACTACTAGTTTTTCGTGTGTCATTGTTTTCTTGAGAACAAACAACACAACAGAAGCACACAGACCGCCGACCATAGCAGCAGCCATACCGCTGAAGGTACCGTAGAAACAGACCATCAGCGTAATTGTGATTAGTACGTCGACAAAAATATCGTTACCGATTGTTTTACGACCGCCGGCTTTAAGCGCCAGCAAAAGCAGTCCTAGCGCGGACAGTATGCCTACTAGTAACATCGTTCCTCCTTTGCCAGGCTAGAAAAGCCATGTATGCAAATTGAATTAGTTCGATAAGAATCCACAATGCTGTGGTAATTGTACCGACAATATTAGTCATTAGATTAACCTCCATAATAAATAGAATATACACCCGAGGCCGACCCCGACTCCGAGCAGTAGCAATGAGTAATGAATACTTGTTGCAAGACCGAATAATAAAAACAATATAGCTGTGCCGGTCAACACAGACACACCAAACTCTTTGATGTATTGCTTACATTTTGATAACTTCACCATAGGGTGCTTCCTCCATACTAGTTGACACAAACAACACTGGATAGTGCGGTTTGTCTCCAAAATCTTCTTCAGCTACCTCGAGGTCAGTAAGATACACAAGAGCAGCAACATTAGGATGATGCTCATTAACGTAATCAATTACTGGACTAATTCGAGTGCCACCTCTACCTTCGTACGTGACTTCAAGTGGCAATGATTCACGTGTGTATTCACATGCGTTTTGCACATCATAGTCACATTGTATAAACTGCACTCGTTCAGGGTTGAGCTCATGCAATATGTACGAAGTCTCGGAAGTAAACTGTGCTAGCTCATCATCTGTTATAGAACCAGATGTATCTACAGCAATCGCTATCTCTTCGAGACAGGGATTATGGAGAGCAGGTAGATACATACCTCTGGATATGAATCGTCTGTTAGGACGAGACCATGTAAAATCAGATTTGTTATTAGCACGTAAGAAACGAGCTAACACAGCTTTCCAATCGACTTTTGGATCTGTAATGTCTGTTACTAAAGATTGCATGTTGGCAGATAATTTACCTTGTGCTTTAGCAGCTTCAGCTGCTTGGTTGATAGCAACAGTTAATTCAGATTCGATAGCACTAGCTGTACCGCTTGTACCATCTGAATCGGGATGATCCAGCACGCCACCACAGCCCCCACCATCTTTGTATGCTGCGTCCCATCCCTGAGGAGGTTCAGGTAGCATATTGTAGATAGCTTCGGTAGTCATGTTTTCGTACTGGTCATCCACCAGACCGCCTTTCGGCAGAATAAAACCTTCGGCTATAAGATGATTGTTGATAGCGTAGTCAGCTGCAATGTTCCATTTGTGAGCATTGCGTTCTTGTCTACGCGTGTGATGCATGAGAACCAGGTGCATAACTTCGTGCGCCAGGAAACCCACACGTTCCATTTCTGTAAGCTTTTCAAACCATTTGACATTGTAGAACAGATGTTTACCGTCTACTGCACCGGTTGGCTCGTCCCACTCGGTAGGCTTTTGCCTGAGGCACAAGGTACCGAAGAATGGGTTGTCAAGAATAAGTCTTGACCTAGCTTTTTGAAACAATGGATTCATATTAATCATCTCCTAATAGTGCGTCTTCTAGTATGACTTCACGCAGCCCTTGAAGCTGGTCGTCTGCTAGTTCAGCAAGTTCTTGACGTCTACCTGTACGATCGTCTTTCTCATACATTTTGGTCAGTTTTTCTTGTGGCACCAGGTCTTTGACATACGGTGCAGCTTTAAGTAACTGATTTAAGGTAGAAAAATTACCCATAGCCACTCTTAGTTGTCTTATCTGAGTAGCTTCTTTTTCACTAAGGTCTTTGTTGTAGTTCTCGATAGTCATGCATTCAACAATAGTTGGATCATCGCATGGCACATCGAGCCTTAGCTCGTCGTAGTAACATAGAAACTTAGGCACTTCTGTTGGTGGACAACGAAGTTGATAAGATAAGTTTCTTGTGTATTCATTACCTTCACCGTCATCATCTGCTTCAACAGCTTCTGATCTGAGAGTAATGTAATCAACAGTCTGAGCAGGCATTGTCCTGTCCCAAATGTCTTTGAACAACTTTTTAGTTTGTTCAACTTTGTCAGTTATGCCAAGCCTTTGCATAACAGAGTACCCATCGTCTGGATACTCTTTTTTAGGATTAGCATTCTTGAATTTTTTACGAGCAGCATCAGTGATGTCGCTTTGTAATTGCATAGATAATCTAACTGTTTTCATATAACCTCCTATAAAACAACATTAGCATTGTCAACGATCCACTTACGTACATCGTTGTGTGATTTGAGTTGTCTGTCTTTAGCCAAACAACCTTTGACTAACACAACCTGAAACTCAACTGGTAACTTGTTGTTTAGCTTCATAATGTTTTCCATCTTGTCATCCTGTGCTCTAGTAGCAACAGCAGTAGCAAGAGCGTACAACAACGCTGGGTTGTCGTCTTTCTTGTACGTAGATGGGTCTTTGAGCAACTGATCAATATCTGGTAGCTTGTTTGCAATTTCTTTGAATGCAACAAACTCACCAGCTGGGCCGTCACCAACTAGTGATGACACACCAAAGAACAAACGTTCTGGATCTGAGTTAGCTCTTGACATTTTTTTACTGACCATAGCCCAAGCACGTGGTGTTGGGAATGCATACTCATCAGCATTGAACTGAGATAACAGATTTGGCCTGTATTGTATGAACGAGATAACATCTGGGTCGATGTTGTGCTGATAAGCCCATTGTACCCAGTCATCGAGTGTTGGCTCGAGCTCGTAATGTGCAAGCCTGTTACGTACAGGTGATGGCATTTGATAAACAGCAGCAGCGTCAGTTAGCCTGTTACCAGCGCAAATGATTTGCCAGCCAGCAGGCAGGTGATAATCGCCGATTGATCTGTTGAGCAACAACTGTAAGAAAGCATTTTGTGTAGCGGGTGGCGCAGTTGGTAGCTCGTCAATGAAGAGCAAGCCACGCTCACCGTCACGTTCGGCAATAGGAAACACATCTGGTATAGCCCAGGATGTAAACCTTTTGCCAGTTTCTTTCAGTTGTTTGATATATGGAATACCACGTACGTCGACAGGGTCGAACAGGTTAGCACGGAAATCTATAAGCGGGACGCCTAGATCTTTAGCTACCTGTTCTGGTATGTCAGATTTACCAATGCCTGGCCCACCCCAGATCATAGCTGGGTAGCCGGCATTGATGCAGTCTTTGAGCTCATCTTTGAGCTTGATTGGATTGATTGTGTGCATAATTACCTCCTATAATTTACCACGAACAGTCGTACCAGACCTTTTTACCTTCATCAAGCCACTTGAGTGCTTGTTTACAGAACTTAAGGTCGAGTTCTTTATACTCTTTCATTGATTCTTCTTGGAACTGTTGTCCCCAAAAGAATCCGTCTGGGCAGAAAGGCAGATTGTCGTTCTCAACTGCTTTTTGTAAGTCAAGAATGTCCTCTTTTTCTAAGAATATAACTTCAGCAAGGTCATGCTGACCATCCATCCTTAGCCCGCCCCAGAATTTGGCTTCCTCGCCAAACTTTCTAACACGCCATAGCTTTTGCATGTATTCTTGTAGCCTGGCATGTTTACGCCAGTAAAATTCATCACCAGCTTGTAACGTTTCATAGAACGCATCATCATTGATTGGCTCTACGTTTTCAGGTTGCGGCTCCTGAAAGCCGGCATATGCATCTAATCCCATATTTTCCTCCTATGTAATTTATATGCTTTTGCGAATTCGCTGTAGTCTAAGCGACCACAACAAAACTCATATACTTTTTTAGTTAAGCATCGTATGCACACCTCTTGGTGGGCTTTGTCGTTTAACTCTCTAAATGGTTTACGTTTTTGTATATCTTTAAGTGCACAGTAGACAGCTGTTGCCTCTTCTCTGCTCAATACTAATGGCATAAAACCTCCTTACCTTAGTAAAAGGGGAGCCGAAGCCCCCCAAATAAACTACGCAGAAGCGAACACCTGTTTGGTATGCGCTTGTGTAGCTTGGTTAAGCTCAGTAGCAACTTTTACAGAAGAATCAGCGTGATTCTTGAAGTTCCACTCAGCTAGTCGTTGTTGACGTCTTTCGATCTCAGTCTGGACACGAGCGTCTTTTAACGCAAGATCGTGCAATCCGAATGATTCACCGATAAGACCTACAACAGCTGATAGCATTCTTGCTTTACGACCGAGACCAAACATCTTGTCTTCACGTTCGACTAACCATGTTGGTAGTTCGTCGTTCGGATTAGCTGCGTCAGTCTCTTCTTTGTATTCGTATGCAATAGATGCAAACTCAGCCCACGTTCTAGTAGTCAACTGTAAGAAGTTGATACCAGTAGATTGTGGATCAGTCTCGAGTAGCGGCATGAGACCGTCAGCGATTTGCTGAACTTGTTGAAGATAATAATCTTCTTCTTTCTTACGCGCGTCCTCGTCAACTGCATTGAATGTCATAGCTGTATTCTTTTTTGACTTGAATACGTCCATGATACCTTTTACCCTTGATGCTTGGGCAATTGGCTTGCCTTCACCATCAATGGAATACTTTCTGTAGTAAAAGTCAGGTAAATGCACAGGATCCTGTGATGCCCTAGCTTCACTACCAACTGGATCACCATTGGTGTCCGGTTTCCAAGCAGACTCTGGTGTCTTTTGGTCAGGCAGGAGTTCTCCTGTCTCACCATTTGCCATGTCTACCACTTCTACCCCCATATCTGCAGGGTCAAATAAATTAGCTTGCGCTTTCGATTTTGCCATAGTTACCTCCTGTTGGCTCATTATTAATATTAATACGTCTGATGAATCTACTAAGAAACTCACCAGAACTTACAAATTCAGCTCGCGATTGCATTTCACTAGCTTCAGCTTGTTTGAGTACCTCGATGGGTACATGTACTTCATTCATATTTACCTCCTATAAAATACAACTGACTACTCAACAGTACTCGCGGGACGCGAGGACTGAATACAAGAATCACACTCCTGTTCAATGGTCTTTACCCAGTGACTGATATGCAGAGGTTCGAATAGGCATCTAATCTCTGGCGTTGGCAGTGGAGTGTGGCACTTTGGGCAGTTGACCTCTTCTAAATAAAGCATAACTAATCTCCTAATTAAATAAAAAAACCGAGCGCCCGAAGACGCCCGGTCTGTCGTTAGACTGAGTCAAAATCAAACTCTTTCTGGACAGGTTCTTTGTAGACAGGTTTGATACCTGGTCTTTCAACCTGTTTAGGTTGACCGGTGTAACCGGACTTGAACCCACCAACAACGTTTGATGTTGTTGACGAAGTCAACGATACGATGAGCTTGGTGGCTTTGCCACATAACTCGAATGTTGAGAATATAATATTCTTCATGGTGCCCTCCTTGGACTAAGTTAATATAATTGCCCAGCTTCTCATCTGAGCGTGTGCTTTCCGTAACAACCGCCCCGAGCTTTCGTACGTCCTCGGGGTGACGTTGTCATCTACGCTACTGACTTGTCAGCTACGTAGAATGTGTAGTCATGTACATCATTGATGAACTTGACTGTGAATGAACCATTCTTAGCGTTGAAGTATGAATACTCAACAGTTTGATCCATTGGAAGAGTAGCCGGTTGGTTCTCTTCGCCAGCTCTAGGATTTCTCCTAGTAGCGTTAGCTCTAACATTACCACTTTCAGTAGTGTTGAGCACTTTGCCATCTCTGGCTTTCAAAGTAATATTTACTTCATTCATGTTTACCTCCTAGGTAAGTAAAGTTACACCTGCTACACCCGTAACAAGCTTAATTGACTCAATGACAGTTGCCACGGGACGTGGTCAACTGACACGAGCGAGGCACCTAAGTGCCGAGCGAGGAGTTTTAAAACTCCCCACAAATCTCTTGGATAGCAACGCGGTGGCTATATCCTTTCAATCTATATTTATAATATTGGACTACCACTTCACGATAAGCAGGATAACCATAGTCATCAGCTTGGGCTACAGATGCAGATATCCAAGCGGGCATAGGCCAATTCCCAGCCTCATCTTTCCTATCTACAAACTTCTCAAACATAAACTTAAACATATCAATCTCCTATAAATTAAAATTACAACTAACTAGATTACAGAGACCACGGGTTCGTGGTCTCTGCTCCATCCAAGAGGTCAATTGCTGCTTGACCTCTTGGATCGACGCGCTGAGCGCTGTCGAGAGTGAAGGTACGATACTCTTCACTTCCGAGCTCTGCGACTACCTCTTCCAACCATTCGTCATGGGTGTACCAAGATCTTGGAAACTCTTTGACTCCAAGATTGTTGCCATGCTTGGCGCATAGAGCCTGGACGTATGCGACTGCATCGGCCATGCGATCAAGACCAGTGACGATGTAGTCAGTGCCACCCTTGAACTTCCAAGCGTGGTTCTTAGGATACGCACCATCTTCGCTGTGAGCTCCATAGTTCTCTAGATATTGTGTAGAAACGACGTATTTCATAATAAACTCCTTATATAAATTAAATACAACTGACTTGACGACCAGCTCACGAGGGACGAGTAGCTGGTTCCACTGGTTCCACGTGGTTCCACATATTGTGGAACACGATGAAGGTGATAACGGTGCGTGGTTCGTGGTCTGGTTCCACTGGTTCCACTTGTTCTAGGTTAAAAGAATCTATAATCAATAACCGTGGTTCAGTGTCCGTCAAGATACTCGGGTTTGTTCTACGTGGAACAACGGAACCAACCAATGTCAACACATCCGGAGATGTGATAACAGTAAGGGTTGGCTCTGGTTCCACGACATGGTTCCACAACGGGTGAGAGCCGTGGAACACACGGAACAAAACGACGCGCGACGATGTTTCATCGTGCGCGAGTGATGATAGTAGTCCTAGGGGCTAGGACATAGGGTAGTAAAAACCAAAACAAGGTTCCAAAAGTTTGGTTGACCGCCGACCTTGGTCAAAGTGAAAAGGGTCGGGGTCGGGTGTCTGGTGATAGAAGGAGAAGATGTCTCAGCGATATATTTCATTTTTTTCAAAAAAAATTTTTCCACAAAAAATTTACAAGTTATCCACAAATAAGCTATGCTTACGAATATGAGCTTAGCCACAGATCAATCGACCGAGGTTACAGAACAAGATAGACTGGACCTCCAATCACATTTCCCATATGCGGGTGTAAAGTTATCCGAGCTTTCGGTCCAGGAAGAAAGATTAATTTTATATTTTTTACGAGGCATGAGCAAAGCAGCAGCTGGTCGTGCTGCGGGGTACCGGAACCAAGATTCTGTGTACGAAGCATTTAAGCGTCCAAAGATTATGCAGGCAATTGAGTACCTAAGAGAAGAGATGCGCGAAGAAGTTAAGTTCGATAGAAATACTGCAACACAATTATATTTAGAAGCACATAGAAAATCAGCAACCGCGACCGAAGAAAAGAATGTCGTAGATTCGTTGTGCAAGCTCCACGGTCTATTTGCCCCAGAACAAGCAACACAAGTTAATATTAATGTAGATAAAATTCAGCAAATGGAAAGACTGCCGGATTCCGAGCTGTTAAAGTTAGCTGGTGTAGATACAAAATATCTAGAACCCCAAGGAGGTACTAATGACTAAATACGCGCAACAAGCAAAAGCTAGAAAAAAGAAACGTAAGACTTCAAAACTTGCTTCTTTATATGGAGACAAAAATAAAGTAACAAGAGGCGACATAATTACTGCCATTAAGAATAAAAAGAAAAAGAAGTGATTGTAGCCATAACTGGTGCCAATGGTTATATTGGCCAAGAAGTTATAAAACAGCTTTCTAAAAAAGAAGGCATAAAAATCCTAACCTTTGATATAGATGACTGGGATATTCGACTACCTTTATCTATATGTAACCCCGAAGTAGATGTTGTTATCCATTTAGCTGGTTTAGTAAAAGTTGGTGAAAGTGTCGCGCGGCCTACGGCCTACTACTATACAAATGTAGTTGGTACTAAAAATGTTATTGAAGCCTTTCCAAACGCAAAAATGATTTTTGCATCTACGGGTGCTGCTTATGATCCAACATCACCTTATGCTCGGTCCAAACTTATGGCGGAAGATATAGTCCAGGAGCTCTGTCCCGATTACACGATATTTAGATTTTTTAATGTTGGCGGCGGCAAGCCAACAAATCCCGAAGGTTTATATGCCGCGACCCAACGGGCCGTGGACCGTGGTTCGTTTACAATTTTTGGAAATGATTACGATACGGCAGATGGGACATGTGTTCGAGATTATGTGCACGTAGAGGATCTGTGCGCCGCATTGGTAGCGGCGGTCGGCCAACCGGGGTCCAAAACTATCGAGCCGATTGGTTCTGGTCAGTCATATACAGTTAAAGAATATGTTGACGCCTGGCTACAAGTTAATGGTACACTATTTAATATAGAGTTTGGCGAAAGACGTCCAGGCGATAATGAAAAGTCGGAGGTCCCATTTGTCTCGCGATTTATGGTCCCTACGAAAACAATTTATGACATA
>Ga0070746_10002879_pt1 | contig 10231 bp, 9 predicted proteins | sample VirMetDEL_Mar_21_FD_77016 | JGI IMG/M metagenome (GOLD analysis project Ga0070746, IMG submission 77016) | Aqueous microbial communities from the Delaware River and Bay under freshwater to marine salinity gradient to study organic matter... | ecosystem: Environmental > Aquatic > Marine > Coastal... | reverse complement strand
TTACCTGTCCTAATGATGTCTGTCAATTCTTTCGCTCTCTGGCCTACCTTGAAAGCGTATTTTCTATCCAGTCGCTCGTCGGCCCCGCCCTCGTAGTCTCTGTCCTCGAACGCTTTGATCATACGTTTGAACTGGCGGAACCGGGTAAGACCAAGATTAAACACCAGGTTTATACAGGCGTCCCTTCTGGCGTCGTCCATCATCCTGAACCACGAATACCTATTCAGCTCGGTCTCTGACCTGGCTATATCATTCCTAAGCAGGTACATGATCTCGTCATCAGTCAGAGGGTTGTCCTCGAGGTTTCTTCCAACGCCCACCGAGATTTTCCCCGCACTGCACTCATAGGGCAGACTTCTCTTACCCTCGTGCCTTATTAGCATTTCCTCGAGCCTACTGATCATCTTCGTATAGCTCCAAATCTAAAAGAAACTGCGCCTGGGCGTGTAACAGCCCCACGATTGTATGAACATCCAAACCAAGATCAAGAGCCTTGGTGCTGAGATTAGTTAACTCTAGGTCGTATGCATGCATAACGCCGAAGTAATCATCTAAGCCCGAGTCTTTAGGAAACTGCACCACATTGTCTGTCATGAGCCTATCCTGCACGGATCGATTAAAGTTATTCCGGTCGTTAGTAGAACCGCAGTTCTCGCGCCGGCGCGCACGTATGTCATTGGGAAACTGCAATACCATTTCAAGTCCTCCGCTACTCCTCTGGTTATATCGCCCAGTTGGTAGCCATCCTTGAGGTTATTGCTAACCGCGCAGCTCATCAATGCGAAGGAAATCATTAACCACCAGGTCCCGGTAGTTATCCATCGAGTGATCCGAGACACTGTCCCCAAGTCCCCAATCTTCCTTAACATAGTCACGCTCCGGGTTAATAATCGTGCGCCCGTCATTATCAAAGTAAACCATCGTCTGATTATCATCTGGCCGATAGCACATTTTGGGTATTCTGGTAACAACATCGGACCCGCAGACAAATGAGATCTGCTGCTGCAAGTGAGTCATCTTCTGTTTAGAGCCAGCAACGAATACATTGGGCTTACCAAAGCACACCAGGGAGAGATCTGTGAAGTCTTGCGAGCAGTGAGCTGAGAGCTCAGCCAAAGCAGCACCGAGAGAATGGCCGCAGAAAACGGTTCTTTTGTACGGGTCTAGTAACCGGCGGATGCGCTTCCAGACCGACTTGTGAGCCATCACAAAGCCCGCGTGAGCCCATCTACGGTTATACCTATAGGGTAGAGCGGATACGTTGAAAAACCAATCCTGTGGCTGCTGTGTGCCTCTGAAGACGACGTAGTTTACGTTCTCTCCGATGACAACATAGGCAGTCGTTGAGGTCCACCAGGATTCAATCCTAATGCTATTGGGGATGCCTTTATAGGCCTGTAGAGCGTAGTTCGCAGCCCGCTCTATATGGGTCCTATTCGCCGCAGGTAATTTCAATGCGGTTCGGGGCCACTGCGACAGCCACCGCCTCACGATTAGCGGCACGAGACTCAGCCGGGAGCTCACAATATCTTGAGACAGCATCCGCGACGATCTGAGTCTGACTGCAAGAAGCCAGGAACAGCATAGGGATTATCAGTAGATTTCTCATAATTTCACCTAGAAGTAGTTAGATAGAGCTGCTGCAATAGTAGCGAATAGAATCCAGAATATCCTCTCGGCGTATCTTCCGCTCATGCTCAGTGACAGATTATGCACCTCAGTCTCGATCCGGTCTACCTTGCGATCTATATCAGACTGACGATTAAATACCGTGACAATCCTCTCCTCGACCCTGGCAAGCTTAATCACCGCGTCCTGGAGTAAATCTATTTTGTCCTCTAGTCTGCTGAGCCTGTCTTCCATCTACATCACCACATTCGCTTGGTCATACTCTCGAGGGATCTCGTAGGTGCAAGTCATGAGCTTGCCCCCCTCAGCCTTATAAACAATTAGGTCCATCGTGTGCGCTGAATTAAACCCCATACTAGAATGCCAGCGGTCTGGTGGAGCCAAGCACCCGTGCTTAGACACGGTGCACCCTTCAAATTCCTGCAATGAGGCATGATGCCAATGGCCCACTAAAAACTGCCTGTGAGTCGTCTCACCCCAATCTTTCGGCATATCCCTGGGCATGATCTGGGCTAATTTAGCCGCCTTGATTTTATCGCCGTGATGGATGCCCAAAAGCCACTTATTCCATCTCACGTAATGCACATACTGGGAGGATTTTAGCACATTTACTCTGGGCTCATTTCGGAAGTAGGTCTCCAAGACAACCTGGACCGCGAGGCTAGTGTGGTCGTCGTGATTACCCCTAGCGACCACTAACGTCACGTTATCAACCTTGGTCAGCATCTGCTCGACGCCGTTCATCAGGACCTGGGCACAAGCTCTAAGTTGATCCTCGTAAGAGCACGACATATCTACCAGGGTGCCCTTCGTGGTACTCGCCGGGTTACCCCTATCAGAATGCGCCAGGTCTCCCAATGAGACTAGGAGACCATTCTTGGCCTCTGGCATCTGATCCACTAATGCACAGATCGCCTCGTCTACCTCTCTGGTTGCCTTGCCTACATTGAAGTCTCTATCTCCTGTCTGCTTGCGGAACGCGAGAGAACCTATGTGCGCATCCCCAATGATAATACTGGGCATGAGGTCATCCTTTCGGACCTTCTTACCCTTAGCCTTTCGCTTGACCGGGATAACGCCCTGACAAAGCTGATCAACAAAAGCGTTAAATGCGTCGGCCTTTTCTGCCTCTGAGGCTGTCCTCTTCGTTTTTAACCAGGTCTTGTTCCCGTCGGGGTCAGCGGTATATACACTTCTACCGATTACGCTCTCCCCTGGCCCGACTAGGTGTCTGCTGTCGAAGTGCTCTGTGTAGCCGCCGGCGGATGCTCTGGCCTTTACACCGTGAATGATGTTTCGTACCGTCGCCGGGGTAACATCAAGCGATATTGCAGCTCGTGATGCGTTTCTTTCACTGTTTTCCCACGCCTCTACTACTTCGCGCTGTCGTTCTGTCTTGGCGTAATCTATTAGACTCATTTATATTACTCTTTAACGCATTCTTAAGTTTTTTTCTGATCTTGTAAAAGCTGCCCAGATTCTGGCAAGTATAAGTATTTTATTTTACTATTTTTAATGGTTTTTACTGCGTCATCAAAAGTTTCCACCAATGGTTCACCCGCTAAATTAAAAGAAGTGTTCAGAAGCATAGGAATTCCAGTTAAATTATAAAACTCTTTTATAAGATCATAATATGCTGGATTCTGCTCCCTCTTAACTGTCTGAACTCTACAAGTTCCGTCCACATGACTGACAGCGGGAACCTTATCAATATATTCGTCTTTTATCTTCATCGCGTACATCATAAACGGCGATTCTTCTATTCCAGCCGTTTCGAACCATTCCTCAAAATGCTCGTGTAAAATAGTCGCAGCAAATGGTCTAAACCATTCTCTTTTCTTAACTACATTCACGATTTCTTTTCCATCTGGAACTCTTGGATCGAATAGTATTGATCTATTCCCGAGCGCTCTCGGCCCCACCTCTGATCCACCCTGATAAATCGTGACAATATTGTTTTCACAAATTAATTTCGCCACGTTTTCCGGGCTTGCTAGAGTCGAGTGCATTCCGTGATCTTTGCTGATCGGTCTGCTTTTTCCAAGATATAAAGACTTTAATGGTCTAACTTTAGTGTCTTGAGTTTCTTTATGCCAATGCTTTTTTGCTAAACCGATCGGAGTTCCGGCGTCTGTGCATATTGGATCGAACCAGAAATTAATCTCCGGAAACTTTTTAGTAAGAAAATAATTTGTGACGCAGTTCATTCCGTAGCCTCCAGAAAATACTATATTCTTTTGGCCTGTTCTTTCTATCGCTTCTTGAACCAGAGAAGCAACTGCGTTCTGCGTGTCGTGCTGTACTCGCCATGCTAAGTTTTTAGCTGTATCAGTCAATTTTGATTCGTCTTCGTGCCACTCGTTTGGATTCTGCGGATTAGCTAAATTCTCATACATTGTATCTATTAAAAAAGCGCCAGCAGGATACATTGGGGCAAATACATTTTTATCTGCTCTGGTTCCGTAAAGCATCTGCGGAATGTCTTTGCTTTCTTTTCCGTATGGTGACAGTCCCATCGTTTTGCCCGCTTCAATAAATCCGAACCCGAGATAGTAGGTCACCGCTTCATATGCTTTGGTAATAGTCACCGCATCATTGAGTTCTAAATTTTCTGTCTTTATATTAGCGCCGTCTTTATTTCCTGCGTATTTTTTTAAAACTGGCTTGAACTCACTCGGATACCCGCATAAATAAATAGACTCAGTTTCATACCCTTCTGAATAATTAACTTCATGATTACTTCCAGCACCATCGACTACTATCGCCGCAGCAGTTTCAAAACCAGAATTGTAAAACGCAGATGCTGCGTGCCCCAAGTGATGCTCATGTCCAAGATTGTAAACCTGAACTTTAGGATACTTTTTTCTCACTAGAGCTGAATATGGATCTTCTCCAGTCCACGGTAGAGATGGAAACTCTATCGAAGTTCCACCGAGAAGCAATACGTCTATTCTTTCCTCCATCGCCTCAAGCATTGCTGCAAAAGGATTGCCGTCGTATTTATGCCGAGACAATCTTTCCTCTTCTATAAAGTAAACCAGCTCTCCATTCTTAACTAGAGCAGCACTCGCGTTGTGTCCCGGATTGATTGCCAATATATTCATTTTTGCTTCCCCGTATGTTTTGCTTTATTTGCTCAATTATTGATTCAACTTCTTGCTCTGTGTAATCGAAGCAGTGCTGATTATATTTATCAGCCAGAGATGCGTCCTGCTCGGCAAGTCTTATCGGCGAGTACATCTTTTTGACGTTTTGCCTTTCTACAATATGAAAGAATTCTGGATAAGTTATATTTTTCGTGAATGTCGATCCTATAAATACCGTTCCTGGCTTATTAAATGATCGAGCTGCGTGCTGACCAAAAGAATCGCATCCGATGAAATAACTAGACTCTGATATAAGAGCAATCCATGCGCGTAAATCTGCACCGAACTTTGCTGTGTATTTATCCTGATCGACGAACTGTGATTCTTCACCCATAAAAAGAATCGCAAACTCTTTCGAAAGATCTTTAACGATTCGAAGATACAAGTCTTGCGGAATTGATCTGTTAGAGTTGTCGTATATTTTATCCATACCCTTCTGCGATGACCTGCCGAATGGCTGAATTATTACGACTTTTGTTTTTCCTGATCTCTGCGCCATCTCTTGCAGAGTCATTCTTGCGTTTTCTCTTTCGTTTTGATCTATCACTAGAAACGGATCACATAGATCGGAATGGTCATCTGTATCGTTTAGGCATTCGTCGAACGCTTCTACCAAAGATTTATGCTGCTTAAAGTACGATGGCAGAATATACGGTTCTGGCTTTATTACTTCATCTGACTTTTCGAAATAATTTGAAAAAGCGCCAGCAGACTCGGCAGGAAATACTTTATTCGATAACTGCTTTATACCGTAAAGAAGAGAACTCCAGCCATAGACAAGAATTCTCACTTCGTGTTCTTTATTGTTGCTGATATATTTTATTAACGATGGAATAGCCGCTATTACGCGCCCAGCGCCACCGTCAATAATTATGACTTTTCTCATACTACCCCCGGTTTTATCTTTTTAGAAACTCAGACTTGGAAAGACTACATCTTCTGGATTTTCAAAAGCAGTAGGAATATCTCTTAACGCTTGTCTATACGCTAAGAGTTCTTGCTGCTGTTCCTCAGTATATAACGAATATCTGTCTGTAATCATTAATAAATCTGACTCCGCTAGAAGCATATCTCTATGATTTCTAATATCGCTCCATTCTGGTATAACAGGCTCTATAACTTTATCGCTATAAATGCCGTCTTTATATATATCACCGATAGCGGGTTTTCTTCCGTTTTCGTCAACTGGAGTTTCAATATATCCCTGAGAGTCTGCCCATTCTCGGCTTTCGCTATAGGTTAAGTTTAGAATTTCTCCAGTGTCTTCATTCAATAAGCCGTACATTTTAATAGTCATCTGAATCACCATGTATAAATTCTAACAAAACCATTTCCACCGTTACCGCCGCATCCACTGTTAAAATTACCAGCCATTCCACCGCCGCCACCGCCGCCAGCACAACCTCCATTTCCTCCGTGACCAGCGTATGTATTTGGTTGATTACAATTTTGTGCCGCGCCACCGCCGCCGCCTTCGCGGAACCCTCCATTACAACCGTTTATACCTTCACGATTACTTGCACAGCATGGAACTGCTGCGCAACAACCGCAGGCTCTGTAACTATATGTAGTTACTCCTCCGACTTCATTAAGGTAATATTGACTTGTACTGGCTGTATCTGAAATAGCACCGCCTCCAATGCCTCCCTTTGTATAATTATCAGAGGAATTATTGGTAGCCCTGCCTCCTGCTCCTCCACCGCCACCGCCATAATATGAATTACCACCATCAGCAGTTCTACAGCACCAAGTTGGTCCAAAATGACAAATTGTATTACCTCCAGCACCTCCCCCCCAAACACTAGAAGTCGCCATTTCAGATAAGCAACAATTGCTTATATTACCGCTTGAACGGTGTAGTAATCTGCCACCGCCAAGAGAAGGGTATCCTGCTCTATCATTTCTAACGCAGTAGGATTGGCAAAAACCATATGATTCGTCAATAGTGCCGCCATATCTAGTATAGCCACCGCCTTTACCATCAAAAGCATCTCCACCCCATGCAACGATATTCTTAAAGCAACTATTTCCTCCGCAAGTTCCTTTTGCATGACTAGCAGCGCAACATCCTCCATTACCTCCAGCTCCAACTGTTACTGATTCAGTTGCTCCGAGTTCTGACGCTTGAAAATAACCAAATTTATAAGCGCCGCCACCGCCTCCCTGTGCATCTGGGTCTGTTAGATTGCTGCATGTCCTACCGCTTTGACCGCCAGCACCAGCACCCCAAATTTCAGCATAAATAAGATTCGCGCCTGTTGGCTTAGTCCATGTTGCAGATGTTCCGAAGCATTGAACATTAATAGCAGAAACAGAATCCCATGAAGCATCTGTGCCGTTTGTTGTTAAATATAAACCAGAATTTCCTGTTTGGTCTGGTAATGATTCAACTGGCGCCCATGAAGTATTTGTGCCATCAGTTGTTAAATATTCTCCTGCATTTCCTGTTTGGCTAGGATATACAGCCTTAGTATCTAGCTGAGTCTGCGCGTCAGATGTCAGGTTAGATGTGTAGTTAAGCGTAGTCGCTGTGCCTGTGTAGTCAGATATTTGGCTGACTGTGACTGAGGTTGCTACTGGTGCGACACTGACCCAAGCTGCGCCGTCATAGACCTTCATCGCGTCTGAAGTGGTGTTGAAGTACAATGCGCCTTCCACCAAAGCACCGCCTTGGTTGTCCACTGAAGGATCAGAAGCTTTCTCACCCAAGTATCTAGCATCGAACTCATCGTACTTGTCAGAAGCATCAGTTGCCGATCCAGCCGCCGCTGTAGCAGAAGCTGAAGCCGCTGAGGCACTTCCTGCTGCGGCTGTAGCATCAAGACCCGTTTGCACCCTATCAGCCGCCGTAGCAGTAGCATCTAGCCCCGTCTGCACCCTATCGGCAGCCGTAGCAACCGCATCAGCCGCAGTAGAGGCCGCATCAGCGTTGGTTGTAATTACATCTAGCCCTGTCTGGACTCTATCAGCGGCAGTTGCTACGGCATCGGCAGAAGTAGCCGCAGCATCAAGACCCGTCTGTACTCTATCGGCAGCAGTAGCAACCGCATCTGCATTGGTCAAGATTACATCAGCAGCGGTAGCGGCAGCGTCAAGACCTGTCTGAACTCTATCAGCCGCAGTGGCAATCGCATCAGCAGAAGTGGCGGCAGCATCTAAACCCGTCTGCACCCTATCAGCCGCAGTAGCAATAGCATCGGCAGCCGCTGCATTCTCACTGACCAAAGCCGCTGCTGCACTAGCCGCTGCTGCTACTGCACTTGCCGCTGCCGCTGCTGAAGTACCTACCCAGTAAGCAGGTGACGTTGCAGGGTCATTTCCAGTGTTAGAGTTCTGGAGAGACGTATACAGAATACCGTCTGTGCCGACTACGTTCTGGTCTTCAGAATAAGTAGCCGTAGCAACCCAAGCAAAGTTTAGAGGCACCCACCATGAAGTCTGAGACGCGGGATTCTTATTCAGGTTTGCAGTCTGGAGAGATTGGTACTGCTGGTTATCGTATGTAACCACCGCACCGATGTCATACGTGATCCCAGAGTTCCACTCAACAGAGTATAAAAGGGTCCAGAATCCGCTTGTGGTTACAGGGTTGTTGTTCTGGTTGCCGTTAATCAATGAGCGGTAATAAACGCCATCAGAGCCTAAAACCACATCTATAGCGTTGTAGATCTTAGTAGCTACCCATTGATCACCGAAGTCAGTAGCCGTCTCACCTACCGGGTCCCGGACCAATATCTGCACATCTGAGTTGCTTACCAGGACCGCCTTAGCAGTACCATCAAAGAAGATGTTAGGCTGACGACCGGCCGCAGTAAGGATCACCGGGTTGGTGTTAGGAATAGATTGGTTGATGTCGGCAAACGTAGCCTTGGGAGTAGTCGTGCCACTCTCATAGAAGTAGATCTTGCCGTTGACTAAGGGATCGCCAGCGTCATCAAAGTATTGTGTATCTAAATCGCCAAATCGAGCCATTATTCATTATCTCCAATAAATCCGTCCTCGAACAAATAGTCCGCGAGGCCAACGGTTAATATGCGGGTTCTAATGTCCGCAGGGATAGTCTCTGTCCAAGCCTTAAACTCTGGGGTGCTCATAATTGAATCCTCCAGCCTGTCTATTGGCTTTCCTTCAGCCTGCCTTACAATCATCCTCTTCAAATTCGGATTGCCAAGCATGTCTGCCGCCGCCTTTGGAACCTCTTTTGCAGTAGGAGACAAAACAGAACCTAGTGCGTTTGTTGCTCTTCCGCCTATTAGAGTTGGCACTATCCTTTGAACTAATCCGCCGTCTGAGTTATATCTTTCTAGGGCGTTAATGGCTCCGGTCCTGGGAGTCTTAGCGGCGTTAGCATAACCTTGCAAAACCACCGACAGGTTATCCAAAAACCTCTCTGCATTGTTTGGAAGATATTGCATTAGCTCTTTTCTAGCCACTGCGTTTCTGCTTATGTTTCTCCATAGAGCTGCAAATCCGGCAGGATTAATCGCCTCTGCTGTTCTTGCTCCAGATAAGAAAACATTATTCATAGCAGATGATACTGCTTGCTGGCGCATGTTTGCAGGGATTGCTTGTATCGTCTGCCTAAACGCTTCGGTCTTACCTTGGCCTAGCTGAGTTATTGCAGATGCTAATTTAGGAACCACGCTTCTTTCTAGGTCCCTTCCCATCACCTTAGTGACTACATCTTCGTAGGCCTTCCTCTCAGCAACCAAGCCCTTAGCAGTAGTCCACAGGTCGGCAATCTCGTCTCCTGCCACCCTACCGATAACGTCATCTTGAGCCCTAGTCAGGTCGCCATATAATCGACTAAGTTGGAATGAAGTTTCATCACCAGGTAGAGCTCCTTTTGATGCGTTACCTAGTCTTTCTCCTACCATCTTTCTTAGCTCATCAAGCCGAGCATAGGTCATAGGACGAGGAGGCGTTCTAGTTCTGACCCCAAATAATTCAGGGGCCTTTCCTTCAAGTTCTCGATAGAGGTCTCTTTCTATCTTGGGTAGACGATTAATCCCACCCATGTCTATCGCACGGGACCGGATATTCTTTCGCATCTCATCAAGCCCGGTCGTATCTACTATTCTTGTCCTACCAGGAACCGCTTCTGAAATCTTATCGTAGAGCTCGCTAGACTTTGAAACAGAGTCACTGATTGTTTGTTGGACCTCAGACCTAACAGCATCTGACATGCCTGCAACATCTCGCGCACCAGGACCGCCATACTCTTCGATGAAATTGGTAACCCTGTCATTTATTGCGGAAATAAATTCTTTCTCACTTTGCGCTAGTTGAGTTCCAGGTATATTTACTAAAGCTTGCTCGATCTCAACATATTGAGGATTTCCAGACACTACGCGGGCAGGTGTTACCTCTTCCAATCCGAGCTCGGTGACAGCTTGAACTTTCGATGGTTCAGGCCTAATTATATCAGTTAATACTTCTTCTTGAGCCTGTATAGG
>Ga0070746_10002876_pt1 | contig 10236 bp, 12 predicted proteins | sample VirMetDEL_Mar_21_FD_77016 | JGI IMG/M metagenome (GOLD analysis project Ga0070746, IMG submission 77016) | Aqueous microbial communities from the Delaware River and Bay under freshwater to marine salinity gradient to study organic matter... | ecosystem: Environmental > Aquatic > Marine >... | reverse complement strand
ACAGCATTCAAATCGTAAAATGTTCCTTGAGCCATTAAGGCAAATGGGAATGCATATGGACATTATTCCAGGTAATCATGATGTATTTTATAAGAATACCAATGAGCTTTGTTCACTCAAAGAGCTGCTTGGTTTTTATACAGCTAATGTAAACATTATAATGCAGCCAACAGTCAATGATTATAATGGCCTTCATATTGCTATGCTTCCGTGGGTAAATAATTCTAATTATACCGAATCGGTTGATTTTATTAAGCAATGTAAAGCACCTTGGCTTCTTGGTCATCTTGAGCTTGACGGTTTTGAAATGATGAAAGGTGTTACAAATCAAGGCGGTATGAATGCGGCTCTCTTTCAGAGATTTGAAAGAGTACTTACTGGGCATTTTCATACCAAATCAACAAAAGGTAATATTGATTATCTTGGATCAAGTATGGAATTTACTTGGGCTGATTGCGATGATCCTAAATATTTCCATGTTATTGATACTGAAACTCGTGAGCTTGAAAAGGTTCGTAATCCTATTACTCTTTTCAAAAAAATATGGTATGATGATACAAATACGGATTATTCTAATTACGACGTATCGGTACTCGATGATCATTTCATTAAAATAATGGTACAAAATAAATCAGATCCATTTATGTTTGATAAATTTGTTGATCGTATCAATGATCGTGATATTCATGAATTGAAAGTTGCAGAAGACTTTTCTGAATTTATGGGTGAAAATGTTCAAGATGCAAAAGTGAATTTTAAAGATACTTCTGAAATACTTAACTCCTATATTGACGAAATTGATACAAGTCTCAATCGTGAAAAACTAAAACAGCTTATGAATGGCATATATATAGAGTCAATCAATAAGGATATTATATAATGATCATTTTTGAATCGATTGAATGGAAAAACTTCCTATCAACCGGTAATAATCCAACTAAAATACTTTTAAATAAAAGCGATACGACTCTTATTGTAGGCCAAAATGGTTCAGGTAAATCAACACTTCTTGATGCTCTATCATTTGGCTTATTCGGTAAACCACATCGTAATATCAATAAAAAACAATTGATCAATTCTATCAATCAAAAAAATTGTAGTGTCACAATTGAATTAAAAGTTGATAATGTAAATTACAAAATTGTACGTACAATAAAGCCGAATACTTTTGAGATTTACAAGAATGGTGATATAATCAATCAGGATTCAAAAGCTCGTGATTACCAAAAGATTTTAGAAAATAATATTCTTAAGTTTAATTACAAATCTTTTCATCAGATCATTGTACTTGGATCTTCTTCGTTTGTACCGTTTATGCAATTGCCGCAATGGCAAAGAAGAGAAATCATTGAAGATCTTTTGGACATTTCAATCTTTTCAACAATGCGTGAAATAGTAAAAGAAAATATATCTAAACTCAAAGAACAAATCAGTGCAAATGATTATGATTTTAATTTGATTAAAGAAAAAATTTATTTAAAAGAAGATCACATCAATGAAATAGAAAAACTAAATGATGAGATTATCACAAATAAAAAAGCTGAACAAGATGAAATTACTAATCAAATCGTAAAAATACAAAAGCAAATGGGCGATCAATATAATAGTATTTCAAGTAATATAGTTGACATTCAAGAAGATCTTGATAATCTTAATATCACAAAAAATAATATTATACAAGAGTCATCTGACTTAAAAAGTCAAATTAAAAATATAGTGAAAGGCGTAAAGTTTTACGAGACAAATGATCATTGCCCTACTTGTGAACAAGATATTAGCGATGAACTTAAGACTTCTCATACGATAAAAGCTAAAGAATTGGCAAAAACATTACAATCACAAATGTCTTTGATTGAAGAAAAAGAAATAGCTAATAACAAAAAAATAACAAAAGTCCAAGAAAATCTTTCTACGCTTCAAGAAACTAGATCTCAGATTAAAATGAATGAAAATTTGATTGAAAAAATGAACGAACAAATTGCAGTCATTGATAAACAAATATCAGAAATTGAAAACAAAGATTCAGATTCTTCTAAAACTAAAATAGAACTTGATAACCTCAATCAAACTCGTAAGAACATTGAAGAAGTTCGTTATGAGCTACTTGACAATCGTTTATATTTTGATGCAATATATCAATTGCTTCTTGATACGGGTATTAAAACTAAAATCATTAAGCAATATCTACCGGCTATCAATAATTTTATTAATAATTATTTACAAGTAATGGACTTCTTTATCTCCTTCAATCTTGATGAAACTTTTGACGAAGATATTCGATCACGCCATCGTGATACATTTAAATATGAATCGTTTTCGGAAGGTGAAAAAGCTCGTATCGATCTCAGTCTTCTTTTCACCTGGAGACAAATTGCAAAGATGAAAAATTCTATTTCTTGTAATCTTCTTATTCTCGATGAAACTTTTGACTCAAGTCTTGACTATGATGGCATCGATAATCTTACAAAAATATTATCAACTCTTGATAAAAATACATCGACATTTGTGATTACTCACAAAGCAGATGCTCTCGAAGGTAAGTTTAGATCAAAAATCGAATTTATAAAAGAAAGGAATTTTAGTAAAATTGCAGCATAAATCTATTTACAATCAAACAAAACTAGTATATAATGTAATGATAATATCAACAAGGAAACTATATTATGGAAATTAATCAAGAAACAATGGCAGTTCTCAAGAATTATGCTACTATCAATTCTAACTTTGTCTTCAAAGAAGGCGAATATCTCAGTACTATTGCTGAAGCAAAAAATATATTATCGGTATATAAACTTGATACCCCCTTTGAAAAAGAAGTTGGTATTTACGATATGCCTCAATTCTTATCAGCATGCGGTCTTGTAAAAAATCCTCGCTTTGAGTTTGAAGATGGTTATGTTAATATTAAAAGTGAAAGCGGTTTACAAAGTATAAAGTATTACTTCTCAGAACCAGAGCATCTTACTCATCCAAATGAAAAGCTTATTGAAAATGCTATGGATATGGAAGCTCCTCTTGTTAGTTTTGATTTAAGTCATGAAGATCTTTCAAGTCTCCGTCAAGCTGCTTCAGTTCTTGGTCATACAGATTTAATTATTACAAAGTCACCTGAGCAATCAAATATTAGTTTATCAGTGAGTGATACTGAAAACAATACAGCAAATAATTTCTCAATCGACGTATCTGGAACTACTGACCTACAAGAATTTAATTTTGTTGTTAATATTGCAAATCTTAAAATTCTTCCAGGCGAAACATATCAAGTCAATATTCTTGAAAAGTTATTTGCAAATATTACTCGTGGTGATCTCAGTTATTGGATTGCTCTTGAAAAATCTAAGTCAACATTCACAAAATAGAGGTACAAAAATGGCTAAAGACAAAGAAACCGAAGACATCATTTATAATCTATCAAATCGTATTGCTCGATCAGCAATTGCAGTAGTTGATACTGTATCACAACGTGGTGGATTCAAAGGTGAAGAACTCAGCACGATTGGTCAATTAAGAGATCAATGCGTTCAAGTTGTTTCTATCTGCGAAGATAAAGCTCAGCAAGATTCTGAGTAATTTAAATTATTATATTATGAAAGGGCTTTTATGTCCAGTGACAAATTTCTCTATGTCGAAAAGTATCGACCACAAACTATATCCGAATGCGTTCTTCCAGATGGTATTACCAAAACTTTTGAATCAATAATCGAATCTGATGGAATGCCTAATATGCTTTTCACCGGTACTGCAGGCGTCGGTAAGACGACTGTAGCAAAGGCTTTATGTAATCAACTCGGTCTTGATTATATTATGATCAATGGTTCCGAAGAAGGTAATATTGATACTCTTCGTGGTAAAATCAAACAGTTCGCTTCAACTGTTTCTCTTATGGGTGGCTATAAAGTTGTTATACTCGACGAAGCAGATTATCTTAATCCTCAATCAACTCAGCCTGCTCTTCGTGGTTTTATCGAAGAGTTTTCTGATAATTGTCGATTCATTCTTACATGTAACTTTAAAAATCGTATTATTAAGCCGCTTCATTCAAGATGTTCTACGTTTGATTTTGCTATTCCAAATACAGAAAAACCAAAGCTTGCGCAAAGGTTCTTTCTTCGTTTGAAAGAAATCATCAAAGCCGAAGAACTTGATATTGATAATGCTGGCTGCGTTGCTCTTATTGAAAAGCATTTCCCTGATTGGCGCCGGGTTCTCAATGAATTACAAAAGATTGGTATGACTGGTTATACTGAATCCGGTCCTATCAATATGAATAACGATAACTTTGACGTATTGATGAAAGCTCTTCAAAATAAGAACTTCAAAGCAATGCGTAAATGGGTTGTTGACAATATTGATCTAGAATCACAAGTCATCTTTCGTAAAATCTATGATAATATGTCAGAACATCTGACGCCTGAATCAATTCCAGGTATTGTTATTGTACTTGCTGATTATCAGTGGAAAGATACCTTTGTTGCTGACCATGAACTCAATACCGTTGCTTGCCTTACCGAAGTAATGGGTAATGCGCAGTGGAAGTAATATGAACCCTTTCGTATATCTTAACAGCATTAATGTGACTAAAGAAGATATTATGGTCGATGAAGAAGCTGAAAAGGGCTACAATGCCTTTATCATCAATCGATCACTATCTTATTTCACCGATACGATCTTTCTTGCAAATGAAATGAATTTGTATCATAATCTTGATAACCGTTTACAATATGACTTTTTTATAAATAGTATAAGAAAAAGAAAACGGTTTAGTAAATTTATGAAAGCCGATACCTTTTCTAAGATTGATGTGATTAAAGCTTATTATAACTATTCTAATGATAAAGCCAGACAAGTTGTAAATTTATTCACTGATGAACAAATAGAAGTATTGAAACATAGGATGGATAAAGGTGGAACAAGATCTACAACAAAACAAAAAGTTTAATTGGACTCCAGCAGAAATGCTTGAAGTTACCCTTCACGAGCCCAACGATTTCCTTAAAATTAAAGAAACTCTTACTCGTATAGGCGTTGCATCGAAAAAAGATAATTCGTTGTATCAAAGCGTTCATATCTTGCATAAGCAAGGTCGGTATTATATAATACATTTCAAAGAACTTTTTTTGCTTGATGGTAAAATTTCAAATATAACTGAAAACGATATTGCTCGTAGAAATACAATTACTCAATTACTAAGTGATTGGGGACTGATACAAATAGTAAACCAAAAGCAAATCGATCCAGTTGCTCCTCTACGCCAGATTAAAATTATTCCATTTAAAGATAAAGACAAATGGGAACTAAAGACGAAATATAATATTGGACTAAATTAAATTATGAATAATGTGAATACGTCTTTCTTATTGAGGCCTCAGCCTGAAAAAGAAGGAGAAAAATATAATGGCCAAGGATGGGGATATCTCGATCCAAATAATGAATCAGTTTATTCTTGCTGGAAAACAATACAAAAACAAATTACTCCTCGTAATATTCTAGAGATAGGAATGTTTGCTGGTCATTCTACAGCGACAATGCTTACGCTTTGGCCAGAAGCAAATATTATATCTTACGATCCAGGTTCCTTTGCTCGTAAATCAAATAATAAATTAAGAGAACGATTTGGTTCAAGATTTGAATTTCGTCCATTCGCTATCAATGAATATCCGTATCTTCCAACTGATGTAGATCTTATGTTTATTGATGGCAGCCACAAATACGAAAAAGTAAAAACCGATATTGAATATGCTAAAAAGATAAAACCAAAATATATTCTTTTTGATAATATAGAACTTTCTGAAGTTCGTAAAGCCGTAAAGGAAGCTGGGTTTATGAATAGTGAAACAGAATCACAATATTTATTTTATACATGCGAACATAAAGGTATTTTTGCACCAGGCATTTTATTATTTTTAAAGCTATAAAACTATTTACATTTTACAATATTTAATATATAATGATACTACAAAACGTGAGGTAATATGTATACATCAATCAATCGCTATGGCAATTCCATTCTTTATCGCGGCCGTGATCTCAAAGGCAATACGGTCAAAGAAAAAGTAAAATTTCAACCTAGATTATTTCTTCGTACTGAAGAACCGTCTCAATTTAAGTCTCTATATGGTAAAAACCTAAAACCTATGGACTTCAATTCGATGCGTGACGCAAAAGAATTTTTGCAACAATACGAAGATGTTTGGGATATTCATGGTACTACAAACTATGTTCATCAATTTATTACTCGCAGATTTCCAAATGATATTCAGTTTGAAATATCGCATATTAATGTTGTTAATTTTGATATCGAAGTTGCTTCGTCAAATGGCTTCCCTCATGCCGATAAAGCAGAACATGAAGTCATCAGTATTGCTGCCCATACAAGTAATGATAACATGTATTATATTTGGGGTCTTGGTGATTATGACGAAAGTAAATGTCCGGTTGACAACTTCAGATATGTAAAATGTAAATCAGAGGCTGATCTACTTGGTAAGTTTCTCAATTGGTGGAACAATCCAAATCATACTCCTGATATTTTGACTGGTTGGAATATTGAATTCTTTGATATTCCTTATCTTATCAATCGTTGTACTAAAGTTCTTGGTGAAGCTCATACGAAAGAGTTTTCTCCTTGGAAATTATTATTTGAAGGTAATGCAAAACGCTTTGGTATCGATCATCAAAGATATGAAATTGTCGGTATTCAAACTCTCGATTATTTGAAACTCTTTCAAAAATTCAATTATACATATGGTCCACAAGAATCGTATTCACTCGATAATATTTCATCGGTTGTTCTTGATGAAAAGAAACTCTCTTACGAAGAACATGGTTCACTTCATAGTTTATATCTCAATGACTATCAAAAATTTATTGACTATAATATCAAAGACGTTCAACTTGTTGGTCGTATCGATGATAAAATGAAACTCATTGCTTTGGCATTGACAATGGCCTATAAAGCTGGCGTTAATTATACTGATACGTTTGGAACTACTGCAATATGGGATTCAATTATCTATCGTAAGATGACAACTAAAAATATTGTTCCACCACCATCAAAAGAAAATCTGACTAAAGTTCAGTTTCCAGGTGGTTATGTAAAAGCTCCAGTTCCTGGTCTTTACAATAATGTTGCTTCTTTCGATTTAAATTCACTATATCCTAATATCATTGTTCAATACAATATCAGCCCAGAGACATTAGTTCCTACTGATGGCTATACTGACATGAAAGATTTCTATCTTGATGGTGGTCATATGGATAATAAAAAATATAGTTGTACTGCAAATGGTACAATGTATTCAAAAGAAAAACGTGGTATTATTCCTGAAATCATCATTGATTATTATAATGAACGTAAGTCAGTAAAAAAGATTATGCTTGCGTGCGAACAAGATTACGAGAAAAACCCAACGCCTGAACTCGAAGCTGAAATTGTAAAACTCAACAATTCTCAAATGGCAACAAAGATCCTATTGAATAGTCAATATGGCGCTCTCGGCTCAAGATACTTTCGTTATTACGATGTCAATATGGCTTCAGCTATTACGATGACTGGCCAGCTTGCTATTTTGACTGCAGAAAAAGCTGTTAATGCAGAACTCAATAAACTCTTAAAGAACAAAAAAGATTATGTTATTGCTATCGATACAGATTCTGTCTATATTAACTTTGACGATTGGGTTAAAAAGTTTTCACCGAAAGATCCAATCGCGTTCCTTGATAAAACATGTTCAGAACATTTTGAAAAAGTAATTGCTAAAGCGTATGATGATATGTTCGAACGTACGAATGGTTATGAGCAGCGTATGTGGATGGGTCGAGAAGTTATTGCTGATAAAGGTATATGGACTGCAAAGAAGCGTTATATTCTCAATGTCCATAATAACGAAGGCGTTCAGTATACAAAGCCTAAACTAAAAATCATGGGTATTCAAGCAATTCAATCAAGTACTCCACTTGCTATTCGTGAAAAGCTTAAAGAATCATTTGCCGTTTTGATTGCCGGTTCCGAAGACAAGACTCAACAATTTATTGCTGATACGAAATCTGATTTTCGTAAAATGTCTGCAGAACAGATTGCATTCCCAAGAGGTACAACTCAAGTAAGTAAGTTTTCTGATCGTAATACTATATACAAAAAAGGTACTCCGATCCATGTACGCGCTGCCTTGCTATACAATAAAATGCTTCGTGATAATAATCTTCAGAATAAATATGAGTTGATTCAATCTGGCGATAAAATTAAATTCTTGTATTTGAAAAAGCCAAACGTATTACGTGAAAATGTAATCGCTTTCAAAGATTATTTACCACCTGAATTTAATTTAAATAATAGTATCGATTATGATACTCAATTTGAAAAAGTATTCATTAATCCGCTTGAGCCGATTCTCGAAGCGGTTAATTGGAAAATTGAACCTTCGGTTAATCTCGAAGATATATTTGGATAAAGGAAATTAATATGGGTTTAGGATTTGGAGAAGGCTTCGGGCCAATTGATAATGTAGAAATTATTTTTGAAAACGATAATGTTCTAATTGATAAAAAATGGTACGTAGTAGGAAAAGTTGAATCTGATACTATAGAAACAATTGACGGACTTAAATTTCCACGTGAGTGGATTGATAAAGTTTTACCGTCTTCAGATTATATTGATTAGATACTGTAACATTTATGTTACATTTTTAACAAAATATAAAAAAAATGAGTTTCAACCGCATTTTGTTGTTTACAACATCTATGAATCATAGTATAATGATCATATCAAAACAACAAAAAGGACTATAATATGACTAATTTTAATATAAACGAATTCACATACAACGGTAAATATTTAAACTATACAGGCGATTTTGAAGGCGCAAAAGTTTATGCTGAACCTTGTCACCCAACGCGGTTAGGAAAGCGTCAGCCTTCTTTTGTAGCACGATTTAAATACGGCGGCATGAATACATTTCGTAACTTCCTTGTTAAAAACTTTACTTGTGAAGAGTATTTTAAATTATATGATGCTGGAATGACGCCGCTCGCTATTCTAGAAACTAAGGGTTATATTGATTCTTCTTTAAAAGGAGATCTATAATGGTAGATTTATTCATTAATATGATACAATTTCTTTTCTTCGCGTTTGCTTCATTCTCTCTTGGATGGGGCCTTCGCGATATATACATCAATCTTAAATCATATTTCAAAGGAGATCTATAATGGGTATCCGTAAATCAAAAAAATATTTAACAACAATCGACTATGCTTGTGCTGGCGATATATTTGAACTTGAAAAAATTCGTAAAGCTGTTTCTATCGTCAATAAAGGCAATGGAAAAAAGTTTTATGTGAAACTACAAGGTCGTGGTCCACGTACTGCTAAAGCCATCTCTGATGGTCGAAGCCCTCGTGCTTACGATGCATCTCTTCCTCTTCGTCATGCTAATACAGCAGACGTATATGTATATGAAAGGAATTAATAATGGCAAAAGGTAAACCAGTATTCGGGGGTAGAACAAAATTTAAATCTGATTTTAGAAAATGCTTGAAATCAGATGTCGTTGACCAAGCATTAAAACATGGCTTTGAAATGAAAGTTACAAAGCACAACCAAGGTCAATGGAATGAGTTTAGATCATTTAAGTTTCACAAAGGTGAACAGATATTAAAAACAACTATGCAGTTGATGCAATCAGATCGACCCGACTGGCGACAATTATGGAATGACCTAAGTCAAGAGCTAAAAACTGGTGAAAGTTGGGGAAAATAAATGGCTGATGTAGAGGCATGGAATGAGGAGGAAAGCTAATGAGTAAAGAATTGTACAATATGTATAGCCCTTGGAATCAGAACGATGCTGAGTACGGTGACGATGTTTACCTAAGTGATGGCCTATACGTCACCGTTGAAGGTGTGGTATATAATACTGAAGGTGTGGTATATAATACTAAGGTTGATACCTACTATTGTAAGGAGTGTGACTGCATCCTACGTTGGGATGAGGCTGAGGATTTATGTAAGTCATGTGAAGAAAGAATTGAAAGGAAAAAAATGAGTAAAAATTGGGTAAAAGATATTTCTAAAATGCATCAAAAGTTTGGTGTCAATGAATGGGTTAGAAAGAACAAAGACAACAAAAAGTTAATGCAAGAATATCTTGAATTTCGTGTTAACTTTCTTCAAGAAGAATTGACTGAAATACAAACTCAAATGCATGATGCAGATGAAATTGTTGATGGTCTTGTCGATCTT
>Ga0070746_10002874_pt1 | contig 10242 bp, 10 predicted proteins | sample VirMetDEL_Mar_21_FD_77016 | JGI IMG/M metagenome (GOLD analysis project Ga0070746, IMG submission 77016) | Aqueous microbial communities from the Delaware River and Bay under freshwater to marine salinity gradient to study organic matter... | ecosystem: Environmental > Aquatic > Marine >... | reverse complement strand
CCATCAACAGAAGAAGGCGAGCGAATTGCTGACCGCATGGATAAATTACGGGAAGAGCTAGGCGTTCGTGATGAATTTGTTGGTGACGTTGACCCGCCACCTGCAATGAGCCTTGCTGATGCAGATAAAAAGTTGGTAGATGAGCTAGGTTACTCACCTGCTGACGTAGCAAAATTGCACCCGCAAGTAGCGTTTGATCTTGCAAAGCAAGGAGTCCGAAGAAGCGACTTGCCCGCAATAAATAGAGGAAGCCGTGGCGGGTTGATGGGGGCTGCCAAGCAAAAGCTAGATGAGCTGGATGAGCTTTCTCCTCAAGCAGCAGCACGAAGAGAAAGCGACCTGTCTATAGAAAGAGCTGCACTTCGAGGAAAGCAAAAGAACAACAAATACGTTGACCTTGCTGACCCCAACAATCCTGTTGAATACACCCGGTCACAGATTGACGCTTATGAGATACGCAAAGAGAACGCGCGAGCAGCTAATCCTGATGCGTTCAGAGAGTACGAACTTGACCTGTTTGAACAAGCATCTGAAGACAATCAAAGAATTGATGAAATTCTTTCGCCCGGCGTGGATGCTGATAAAGTGCCAACCGCTGGCCGAATGTCACCCGAAGAATTTGCTGAAGTTGAGGGCAAGACCAACGATATTGCTGAAGTCATACAGAAGCTTAATCGTGGTCAAATCAGCCAAGATCAAGCGCAAGGGTTGTTGGATGCTATAACAAACCCACAGCCCACTCGACTGGCTGCATCTACTGCTGAACCTGCTGGCTTGATTGATAACATTGTTGAGTCATCTGGCCCGACCGACGATCAGCTTCGCAACATCGAACGAGAAGGGCTGATTGACAGCACATCGACCCAGACACAGGCAGCTCGCACGCAACCAGCCAGTGGCATTACAGAGTCCATCCTGAAAAATGAAGATGCAAAAGCAGGCGATCAGCCGGGCTTGATTGATGGATTAGGGACAAGAAAGCAAAGCACTTCAAAGTTCAAAGACCAAGGCAGTGCTAAGCAGTCACAAATGTTTGGCGATCTTGATGTCCCTCAAGACCAGATGAGCTTCTTTCCCGAAACGGGAGGCGACCCGGCCCTCGTCCATCCAGCCAACCGCAAACAGGCACAGGAGCTTGCAGGTGAAACTGCTCCTGAAATAAAAAGCAAAGGGTTTGGAAAGGTCACTGGAAGGTCAGTGGCTAAAGAAAAGAGGTTGTTACAGAAAGCGGTTGAAGCAGTAGAAGAAGTTTTTGGCAGTCTTGATTTAAGCAACATGAGAGTAGAGATTCGGTCAAAAATCGAAGGCAAGGGCGACGCGCTGGGGGGTGTTTACGGCAACCTTTTGGAACTAAGAAAGATTGCCCCTAGTGAAAACCCTATGACAAGAGTTGACGAAAATGAATTTCTTCAAACTGTAATTCACGAGCTTGTGCATGTTGCACAGCATCAGAAAGGATTGTCGAAAGGAGTCGGGGAACAGCTAGAGTTTTTAGGAGAGGCTGACTGGGGAGATTATGACAATCGCGCCCATGAAATTCATGCTAGACTTGCTGAAGGCTATATCTCCCACAGATTGCAAGTGCGGTCTGGCAAGATGTCTCAGTCGAAATTCGACAAGTATTTCAAGGAAGAACACTTAGACCCAAAGTACGCACAAGAAAAATCTTTCAAACGAAAATTAAAGCCAACGGACGAGTTGTCTAAAGTGGCAATCAATTACAAGAAAGCGATGGATAGCGACCAGCAGCTAACGAGCAGTTTAACGGATATCGTTACTGGTAAACAAACGTCAGCGATAGACCGCTCAGGACAGGCACTGCAAGCCGCACAGAAAGAGTATGAAGACGCAATGCTGAAGCTAATCAACAAGGAATACATTGGCAAGCTTCCAAAGAATGTTGATCTTAAAACACCAGCTAAAGCTGAAGACTCCTTGTTGAGCGAGTTAATTGAAAACGGTGTTGCTTTTAAGGGCGAAAAACAAGTCAGGCAATACCTGAACAAACGAGCTAAAGATTTTGTTAAGGATGTTGAAGCAGGCAAGCAGCCTCCAAAGGCAACGAAGCAAAATCAAATGATGCTGCGTCGAACTGCTGTTCAAGAAGCTTCTTCTGACATGAGCCAAATGCTTCACGAACAGGCGCAAGGGCGTCCCATTTCAAACGCTAACAAAGTACAGCAAAAGTTTGATAAAGCGGTGAAAGGACTTATTACCGAGCGATTGAAAGAGTTGGGTGTTGCCGATCCATCTCGCGTTGCTGAACGATTCACACAAAGAATGGGTAGATTTTTCAGCGGAGGGCAGCTAGGCGACAATGCGAGAGTTGATTATCAAACGCGACTCCGCGCTTTGCGTGACGGGCTTAAAGAAAAGCCAGATGAGTACCTGCTGAACTTGCTTCATCGTGACATGGCTTATGAGTCGCTTGAAAGTCTAACCAGAAAAACGCAACTGGAAACTGCTGCAACAAGGTCAATCAACGCAGGCAATCTAACGCCCCTTGCTTCTGCGGTTGCCCGGCATGTTGATGGCTTTGTTGTTCGGCGCAGTGCAACAGGATTCGGTGGGTCTGCCACGGCAACGAGCATAGGCGACACACTGGAAACGTCTGCCTCAGTGCATCAAGAAATCTTATCTTCAATGGCAATGGCTGGTGTTGCATCTGGCAAAAGCTTTAGGCAGAACGCCATTGATTTGCTGAACGCAAAAATCATGGATGAGATCGCAGCGTTTGAGAAGCACTGGAAATCTTCTGGCTCTACGAGCAATGTTGACTTTGGTTTTGGCGTAAACATTATTGTTCGCAAGAACATCGAAGATTTTGCAAATGGAATCCCAACCAACAGACGACAGCCTAGTATTGAAAAGTTGGTGTATGGGAAAACCGAAAGTCAGATGGACAAGCTGATAGACAAGATTTACAGCAAATATGAAAAGCCAGCTACTCCCGCTGCAAGACGGGGGGAGACAAAAGCATTAGAGCCCTTGCGTCAAAACTACGAAGTAGAAAAGCAGCGACTGCTTATTGCTTTGAAAAACCATAGCAACGTAGCAAAGAAAGGTGGAAAAACCTCTGGTGCTGTAGACCTCACTGTTGTGACTGAAATAGAAAATCAGATGCAGCGAGTGCTTGAAGCAAAGGACAAGCTCACACGCCGATTGCTTGATACTCGACAGTTGCGCAGAGCGGCAGACAACGCTGGTGTAGGAGAGGCAGTGGCTTCTCTTGCTGAGTCGATTGCCATGAAGTCAGCAAACCCAAAAAGCACGACTGTCTTAATCAAAGATGTTGTTGATGACTTGCACAAATCAACTGTAAGAAAACGCAATGCTGCGAAAGCTGACGCTCCTGTGAAAAAAACAAGAAAGCCAAGAACTGTCAGCGCAAAAATAAAGAAAGCATTGGAAGGGCGGGACAAGTTCCCCAACAATGCTGACGGCAGAGCAAGGCTTCACCAAATAAAAGAAGCAGCAGAAGAAATCATTCAGCAGCGTGAGCTAGAGAGAGGCTACGATGCCCGCCGAATCAATCAAATACTTAACGAGCTATTCCCGAACATAGGGCGTAGCTCTACTACACCATTAGAAAAAGCAAGGCGTTACGCCAGAGCAGCAGCGGCTGTTGGTGATGACTTAGAAGGAAGTGGCATTGCGCGTCCTGATGAAATCATTACAGGATACAGTGCAACCGATGACGAGATGCTGGCTGAGCTTGCTGCGTTCGTGGGTAGTGATGGGCGGTTGGGCGGCAAGTCTGACAAAGAGCTTATCATCCTTGCTGCGCTCCGAAAGCAAGCCCCTGAGCCTGTTAGATTAACAGATGAAATAATCGAAGAAGCTTATGATCAAGTGCAGCTTAGAGATGTTGAAGTCGAGCCTGATACTTCGTTCAACTTTGGAGCAAATGTTGACACGGACGATGATTCATTCTTTAAGAGAGTTAAGACAGAAGACGGGGAAATTGAAGTAGCACGGGTGACTGGATTGCCGGATTCCTGGCGTGACGAAAACGTGCAGGTGTTAATCGAAGCGATGTCCCAAGCAGATTCAACAGCTTTGGTCCATGAGTTTGGTCATGTGTTCCGCAGCATGTTGAACGAAATTGACCCTGACCTAGAGAAAGAAGCTCAAGCTCTGTTCGGCATTCCTTCTGGAGACTGGTCAACTGAAATCACCCGCAACGGAGTGAAGCAATCTGCCGAGGAACACTTTGCAGAAGCATGGGAAGCATGGGCGGCTGGCGGTGGCCGAACGCCCGTAGGCATGGGTACTTACTTTCGCCGGTTGAAAGAGTTTGTCACAGACTTATACAACCAGTTCACTGGCACTGAAGTTGAAAGGCTCATTGATCCTGAGATCAAAAAGTTTTTGGACAAAGTTGTTGGCCCAGCAGCACCGGCTGTAAAGCCGACTAATCTTTGGGACTCAATGCGTGGTTCTAAGTACAGCGGGGAAAACGCACGCCGTGCTATTCTTCGCGTGCTTGATCCAGACGAGGTAGATGCTGCTAGAGATGCTGTTCAGGTCGAGCGATTGAATGCCTACAACCGAGGCAATGATGTAAAGCTCACATGGGAAGACATCGAAGAGCAGATTGAGATGCGTGATCTCGATCCAAATGCAGAGATTGATCCTGACATCGAGAGACTGTTGGCTGAGCCAACAGATGAGGAAGTGCTTAGCAGCTTTACCATTCCAGAAGAGGTTGGCAAAGACCTTGTTAATATCGTTCGCAAGACAGAGCCAGAACAATTAGACGGTCTTTTTAAGTCTGGAGTTTGGTTGCTTGACAACTTCACATCGCTGTTCAAAACACATGTGACTGCAACCAACCCCGGCTTCCACGGCAGGAACCTGCTAAGCGGAGTAGCTCAAAACTACATGAACGGAGTGGTTGACACCAGCACGAAGAACCCCATCAAGCGGATCACCAATGTCTACAAAGACGCATGGACTGTCATGCAAGGCAAGGAGATAAAAGGCTTGGCAAAACGGGTTCCAATGTTCAAGGGAATGACTGACAAGGAAGCCACGGAAAAGCTCATCGAGCTAGTGTTTTCCCACGCTGTCCTTGATTCACCCGGCCAGCATCGTGACTTAGTTGGTACTATTTCTGGGTCAGTGCTGGACGAGATTCCCGGCAGAGTAAAAGTAAAGGAAGGGAAGCTTGGTGTCTTTGATTACATCAGAAAACAATCAAAGCAGAAGTACCCCGGCCTAAGTCCTACCCCGCAACAAAAGCTCGTTGATGGATACAGAAGGTTCATTGACGCCAGCCGCACGACTGGTGATGTCATAGAAACTGGTCATCGCATGGGTGGGTTTATTGCTTTGTTGAAGCAAGGATATGACCCAGCCGAAGCTGCAACGCGAGTAAAGCTTTTGCACGTTGACTACGGAAACTTGTCGAAGTTTGAAAAGAGCATTATGCGACGAGCTTTCCCATTCTATTCTTACACAAGAGGCATGAGTGAATACGTTGCAAAAGAAATGACAACCAACCCTACTGGCCCAGTTGGAATCAGCATACGAGCAGCTAACCGGGGGCGTGACCGCAACGTGACAACTCCAGATTATGTTGCTGAAGGATTGTCTATCCCACTAGCTGCTGGACCGGATGGAACCCAGAACTTCCTGACTGGACTTGGCTTGATGCATGAGCAGCCGGTGCAGCTTGCGTCACCGTTTTTGTCTGGCAACATGCAGGGAGCAGCTTTCAAGGCAATGAGCCAGCTTAATCCTTTACTCAAAGGATTCATTGAGCTTGGAACAAATGAAAGCCTGTTCCAGAGCAGTCCAGAAGGTGGACGCAGCTTAGATGATCTTGACCCTTTGCTTGGCAGGACACTGAGTAATATTGGAAACACTTTTGGGTTGACAGACAGAACCACTCCAGTTCCAACAAACAAAAACTTAGAGCTATTGTTATCAAACAGCCCTGCCAGCAGATACATGTCTACAGCAAGGCAGTTGTTTGATCCTCGGAAGACATTGTTCCAGAAAGGACTGAACCTTGGGACTGGCGTTAGAGTGTCTAGCATTTCGCCAGCGGCTCAGGATGCAGTGCTTCGAGAGCGAGCTACCAAAATAATGCGTGACATGGGTGGCAAGATTTTCGACAGGTCTTACATACCCAAGGATGAATTAGAGAGAATGACACCAGAAGAACGAAAGCAAGCAGAGCGATGGATGAATCTTATGAACCTCCTCGCAAAGCGAGCAAAAAAACGTAAGCAAGACCGCGAACAAGTAGGAGCTGAAGGTGGCTGATGAAATTAGAATTGCTGCAAGCATGAGCGTAGACAACGGGAACCTTAGCTTTTCACAAAACTACGGAACCAAGTCGTACAATCAGACCGCAGTAGGAGGACCATCTCCCGGTATGAAAGAGATTGGGACATCCGAAGAAACAGAAGCATTCGCAGAGCTGACTGCACCGGGCTGGTGTACTATCCAAAATCTTGACTCAACTAACTTTGTGGAGTGGGGATTCAGCACTGGCGTTTATGGTGGCAAGCTCATGGCTGGCGAGACTGCTGGCCCATTCAGAATTAACAGTGCTTCAACCACGCTGTACCTGAAAGCAGACACAGCAGCTTGCCGTGTTGTAATTAACGCTCTTGAAAGCTAGGAGGTTAAGATGATTGAGTACAGAGGCGAGAAGTTTTCTGGTTACAACAAACCAAAGAAAACACCAAACAAGAACAAAAAGTCAGCAGTGCTTGCCAAAGAAAACGGGAAGATAAAACTCGTTAGGTTTGGCGATCCTAAAATGCCGATTAAAAAGCACAAGAAGAAAAACAGGGACAGCTTTCGAGCAAGGCATAAGTGCAGTCAAAAGAAATCAAAACTGACCGCTGGATACTGGTCTTGCAAAGCTTGGTGAGACTGGCGGCAGCGTGATTTACTCAACGTCACTGCTACTGGGGTCACCTTTGTCTGTGATTAAGTAAGGTTCAACTCCTTTAAGACTTTTTTTTGTTTCAGGCAACGACCAGTCTAGTTCAAAAGCAACGTCAATGATGTTTGCTAAAGCGACTACGGCGTTGTCAAAGCCTAACACCCAAGACGCCGCACCGCGCGGCTCAATGTCACACACGGCCTCTGTGAGTCCTTCAGACGGATCAAAGCTAATGCTAAGGTCTTTTGTTTCGCTATCGTTTAATACAGCTTTAGCTTCAGGAAGGGAGATGCCGGTTGATTTTAGAACTTTAATAGATCGTTCAATGCCTAAAGCAATTACACTGCCCCAGTCATCGAGCGTTTCTTCCGATATGTAAACTGCTCTGCTTGGCCTTCCTGATCTTATAGTCAGAGCAGGAACCACAGAGCTGTAGTCTAAAAACACTCGAACACACACGATGCCGTCATCGTAGGCACCATCTCTTCCTTCAGGGTAATACCTAAGACCCTTTCCTTCTTGTTGCCTGTCAATAACTTCGCTCATTGCATCAGCGTCACCTTTTAAGCACTGATCGTAGACATCTGCTATATGCATTTTTGAAAGTTTTTTCATTTTGTTTTTTCTTTTATCGCCCATTGATAACCATCCTTGGCAAGTAGCGAAACCAGTTTGTCTTTCAATGCTGAGTGGTCTTTGCGTCTAATAAATTCTACCGAATTGATTTCAATGCCGAGCTGTTTGCTAACAAACGCATTGCTGTATGGTGGATAGTCTAAGCACGATGCAGCAGCAAGTCTTACAAGAGTTAGCTCTGAGATTGGCGTAGACAAATTATTTTGACGATGATGCCATCGCAGCGTCCGGTAAGCCTGAAGCCTTGTGGTTCCTTGGATCAAAAGTTTTCTGGCGGCATTGCCTAGCTGCCTTGCTTCTATGTCTGGCTGAAGTGTTGCAGGAATATCCATGCCGTTCTTCTTCGGATGGTATTTAATCTTGTAACCATAAGGTGGTCGCCCTATGCAGTGACCGAGCTTGCGTTTAGTTCTGAGTGCATCTTTGGTTGTCTCGCTACGAAGCTCTCTTTCATGCAACGAAACAGTTGCCATAAGACCAGAGACTAACTTGCCATTGGCAGTACGAACGTCCACAGGTACATCAAGAAACTCTATCTTGATCTCAGCTTCTTCAAGTCGCTTGAGTGTGCGCTCTGCATCGGCAGGTGAACGAAACGCCCTGTTGTATTTAGCAACAACAATCAGGTCGCCGGGGCTAAGCGTTGTTATTAAATGCTCTCCAGCTTTTCTGTCTAGCAAGTCAATGCGACTGGAAACTGCGTGGTCAACGAACATGCCAACAAACTTCGCTCCATGCTCCCATCTCCCAAGGTTTTGCTGTAAAGCAAACCAGCTTCGTATCATATCCTCCTGCACTTGCGGGGATAGTTGTTGGTCGTCTGTACTCATTCGACCATAGCCTGCTACTTTAATCATTCCTAGCTCCAGGGATCGAGTTTAGGATTGGGGATCAGCTCCCAGCTTCCTTGCACATCTCCACCACCGGCAAGCCCTACGCTTGAGACAATGCTTTTGATGTACTTCAGGGCATCTTCAAACCTTTCATCATTAGATTTGTTGTCAATCATAATGCGAACAAGTTCTGCTTGCGGGTCATCAAGATCAACTTCGTATGCAACCGCATGTCTTTGCCTGTTAAGCGAAGCTCTAAGCACAAGCAAAGGTTTATGCGACTGGTCTTTCGTAAACGACTCAATGCCATGAGCGTCTGCGATTCCAACGTAAGTTTGTGTTGTACTATTCATTTTCTGGCCTTTGGAATGTTGCGTAGTTTCATCACTTAGCTTCCTCGTCAAGATTAACACCGAAGTGGAACGCCAACTCTTTGAAGCCTCGCTCCATGTCTCCGGTGTAATACTTGACAGCGTACCGAATTAACTCACTGATCTCACGGCTGCTCTTTGATTTGATCGAGTCGTACACTTCAAACAAATTCAAGCTACCATTCCAGCGATGAACCTCGTCCTTAATTTCCTGTGGAATATGATCCAGAGCAGGACGTTCTTGTATCATGTAAGTAATGACAGCCCTCATGTCACTGTTGCAGTTGGAACTGTCAACTCCAGCCGCTTCGCAAATATCATCAAACGTCATCACTTAGCCCTCGTCATCATGGGTGAAGCGTAGGGGCAGGCCGCACAGCCCATGTAAACCCCAACACCTTCTTTACTGCCAAGCATCCCAGCCATCAGCGGATTGTTTGGCACATTAACTTCGAGCATAAAAAGAGTCTTGCCCTCACAGTTAGGACAAGACTCATCGAGCGGGCCAGAATGAATCTCTGGCGGTCCAGTTGGCTCAGGTGAATCACCGTAGCCATAGTCCCTGTCAAACGGTTTCATCCATCCCCTCCTTCGCGAGCTTCGGGTCAAATATCTGCACCACCTGTTCCGAGTCTTTGTCAAGCGGTTGAACACTCCAGTCGCCGTAGAACTTTCCGTCATAAAAGAACAGACTGTCGATGCAGTATTCGCTCAGGAATCGGTAGTCGGCTTGACCAGAAAACATGATTCGGATGTCGCAGGCATACGTCACAGTTACTCCTTCCACCTCTATCACCGGGCCATCAAATCCCCAGTCATCCATGTTTTCGTCTTTTGTTTTCCTTCCGTGGTACAAATGCAGTGTCATTCTATGATTCATTAGTAATCCTCCACTTCGGTGATTGTCCAGTCCCAGCAGTCAAAAACATCAACATCGTTCATCGCTTCTTTCTCTGCTTCCCTCTCTGTTTCGTTTTCTATTACGAAAGTTTCAATCACATTCTCATCTCTGTCATAGGTGGTCACTTTCCAGTCAGCTTTTTTTGTTATTGTTTCTTCTTTTTTCATTAGCAATCTTCCGCTGGAATGTGTTGCCTAATCCTACTGAGAAGGACTCTGCCCCGCAGCTCTGCTGGTGATACGTCCTCGTCATCTTCTCCCGTATCGTTATCCACCAAGAAGGTTGCGATGTCCTTGAGCAGTGGAACTAAGTTGTTTCCGACATGCTCTGTCCTCTTGAGGTAGTCCTCGATCTCTGTGTCCTCAACGAACACAACACCATCAAGGTTTTGTGACGGCAAGACTTCGCGCTTGTCCCCTCTCCCTCTGCCTTGTGTTGTCCATTGAAGGACAGATTGGCGAGTGACTCCGTGTTTCTTTGCTACAGTTGATAGTCGTGACAACATTAGTAATTTTTTCCATGAAGTAAGTTGATGTATTTATCTGTTACTGTTAGTGTTCGACGTTTCAGGAATTTCTTTACAGCACTCATGGTGGT
>Ga0070746_10002872_pt1 | contig 10245 bp, 7 predicted proteins | sample VirMetDEL_Mar_21_FD_77016 | JGI IMG/M metagenome (GOLD analysis project Ga0070746, IMG submission 77016) | Aqueous microbial communities from the Delaware River and Bay under freshwater to marine salinity gradient to study organic matter... | ecosystem: Environmental > Aquatic > Marine > Coastal... | reverse complement strand
TGCTTCTGCACCATTTGTTGCTCGTGATTTCATTGCACCAGCGTCTATGTAAATTTCATCTGTGAAAGTGGAGTCAGCAAGTCCGTCTGGTGTCACAGCTCTTGTTGTGTCTGTTCCTGTTGTGGTCTCGGCTGTTGTTGCAAGTTCAACTGCACCATCTACGGTTGTTGAGGCTGCTCTGTATGTATTAGAAGCTGCAGAAATATCTTTATTTATTAGGGCGTCTGTTGTATCTCTACCAACAATAGTGTCTGTTGTTGCTGGTAGTGTTAATTGAATTGAACCCTCTTCTGCTACTGCACCTGTAAGGATTTCTGTTGTTGAGGCGGTGTTTTGATTATCAAGAGTAAACTTTAGTAATTTAGAGTTGTCTACGTTGTCTACAATATTAAACCTGTTATCAAGCCACGAAACACTCGAACCTGATACTGTTCCCACCCCTACTGTTTGAGCAGAGTCTCCGTCCCAATAAAGTAGTTCCATTGAGTCTAACGCACCAACTCCACCAAGTAGTCTAAAGTCTGTTCCTGCGTCATCTGTGAAGTAAGGAGTGTTAGGTGCGTCGTTTTTAACCCAGAATTGACCATCTCCTACATTATCTGTTCCAGCAGAAGCTCTTTCTGTTAAGAATATTGAACCAGAACCATCAGTTCTAAGTGTTGATGAACTCGCAGCGTCTCCTGAACCATTAAAGTATGGAATATGATTTGCTGTTCCTGTGTGTCCTGATGAAGTCCAAGCTAATCCAGTAAGTGAATTATGGGGAATAAGTGAAGAGGATACAGCCAAAATCATACGAGCTGGTGATGTAACACCCTCTACTTGAACATCATAAGTTGGGTCTGAACCACCAGATATTCTGTTTGCAAAGAATTTAATTACAATGTAATCAGTTGAGGCGAATAATTGCTCTGATACAAAAGCTGTTATATCTCTTTGAACATAGGAAGCACTTGATGTCGAAGCTGATACACCAGAAGTTCCTAGAAGTGTTTCTGTTCCTCCTGAATTTCTATGATAAATCTCTGCGTAAAACTCTGCTGTTCCTGAACCTGCTGTTCTTCTAACATTGAAAACAAATTGAGCGTTTGTCTCTGTAAGAAGTCCTTGTAGTTCTCCTTGGTCTGCCACCCAACTACCAACAGCTTGAGCTGAACCAGTAATAGCACCAGTTGTTACATCTGAGGCTGTTGTTGAGAAGTCTGAATCATCTGTTGATACACACAGTCTGTTATATCCACCAACTGCACCAGATTCTGTAAGTCCATAAAATGTAAGGTTTGAGAATGGTGTTTTAGCTCGTGAATCTTGGATTATATGCCAAGTAGAGGTTGAGTTGTCTGATTGAACTGTAAAACCAGTTTCCGCTTGAATAATACTTTGTGATGTTACTGTTCCAACTAAATCTGTCCCTGATACTGTGTCTACTACCGCCTGATTTGTGGCATCAATAAGCACTATTCGGATAATTTCTCCGTCATTGTCTGCAGAAGTATCTGGCAGAGTAAGGGTTACATCATTTAATGATGTGTCTATAAAATATGTTCTTTGTGTAATAGCTGGGCTAGTATCTGCTGTAATTGTTGTTGTAAGTGTTGGTGTTGCTCCTGATGTGTTACCAAGTGTTGTTATAAAAACATTACCAGTTGTTGCGTGTGAATCTGAAACATATCCCAAGAATACTGATTCATTTGGTGGTGTTGGTTCTGTGGCTGTGAAAGCTCCTGCTGTGTCAGCCGATAACCAAATAGAAGCACCGTCTGAAAATGCTGATGTATCAAAGTCATTTACATAACCGAACTGTGTAATATACCCAAAACTTGAGTTTTCAATATCGTGAGTAGCAAAACCAATTACTTTTGATGTTGCAGGGTCGTCTGCTTGAGCTTTGGCAATAGTAAGTCTGTTTTCAACATCCTCCTTACCAGACGCATATACAACTTCTCCGTTATTGATTGTTCCACCTGAATTGTTATAAACTCTAATCCAGTTTTCTTGTCCTACTTGAAGTGTTATGTCTGACTCTGCGTTTTTTACAGCTAGAGATTGATTTGTTGAATCCCACCAAACAGAACCCTCTGCTGTTGGAATTGAAGCTGGTGTTGTGTGAAATTGTAGGCTTTGCAGGTCTAGTATGTCATTTTCCTGCATATCTATATCACTACCAATTAGGATTGTTCCTGTACCATTAGGGTCTATTGTTACGTCTCCATTTGTTGCAGATGTTATCGTGAACCCGTTTACATCAAGGTTTCCACCAAGTTGTGGTGTTGTGTCTTCTACTACGTTGTCTAATCCACCTCCTCCACCACCAGATTCATCTTCAAATGTAAATGTACCACTTGCGTTCTTCTTTAATACTTGACCATCTGTTGCTGTTTTAGCATTTGTAATATCTCTTAATGATTTAAGGAATGTTGCACCAGAACCACCAGCATAAGGGTTAGGGTGCTTTGGCATTGCTTTTAGGATTGATGATTTTAGGTCTGAATTTGACTCCTTTAACTTATTGTCTATCAACTCCTCAGCTTTCTCCGTTGCTTGTGAAACGATGTCTTTCTTTTGTTCATCTGATACACCTATTTCAATTATGTCTAGTTTAACTTTTTCAGCTAGGTCTTTCTCAAGTTTCTTTGTTGTTTTTTCTACCTCTTTAAGTAGTTTCTTTTCTACCGCTGAAATTTCGCCCTTGTTAGATTCTAAACCGCTCTCTAGCTGAGACAATTCTGTTTGAAGTTGTGATGCAAGCTCTGATATACGTTCATCTAAAGGAAGTGATTTAAGTTCTCCTTTTACACCATCTAAATTAGCACCTAGTTCATTTAGGGCTTTTATAATGGCTTGTATATCTCTTGATAGTGATTGTAGGTTTTTGTCAGCTCCGTCAGCTCTCTCTGATAAGTGTTGAATTGAAATAGTTTTCGCCTTTTCAACGAAGTCTATTAGTTTTCTGATTTTGTCTGCTTTGCTTGACATAATTGGTTGTATGTTTTAATGTGTGGTTATGACTATATTTTGGATATGTTTTTTCCTTTTACTTATTGCTCACTCCCAGCGTTAAGCTCTTTCTCTGCATTTTTAACTGCTGTATCTAACTCCTTTGGTACATTACCAGCTTCAAGCTCTTGTTGGATTCGTAATCTCTTAGCGTCAGATAATCCGTCTAGCCATTTAGCTATTCTTAATCGAAGACCCGGAGTTTCTAAAAGTTTTTTACCTAAAACAAGGGCTACACCAGTTAGTGGTCCACCCACAACAGTACCAGCACCAAAGATACCAATATCTCCAATACTTAGAACTGAACGTGTAAGACCTCTTTGTGCTCTATCAGCTGCGTTAATACCTATAGACATTGCTGTTGAGACATCATTGTTTAGTTGTTTTATATCACTTCCTGTAGCTTCTTTAACTTGTGCCTCCAGGAACTCTTTTAGTTCTCGTCTCATATTAGCAAGACCCTCCTTGGCTGCACTCTCTTTAACACCCCCTGTAACCTTAAACAAGTTAAAGTGTTTATCCATGAGTTCTTTAACTCGTTGAATATCGTTTGCTGTAACTTTTCGTTTCTTTAATAGTTTTGCAACCTCCTTAGAAGCATCTTCTAATCCTGGAGTATTATCTACAACCTTGGCTATTTCAGTTAACGCTTGTTTATATCGAGGAATTTCTGATTGTTTAAATGTTTTCGTTACTTTGTCTAGTTCTCCTCTAACTTCTTTAAATGCTTGGTCTCCAAATTCTTTTACATTAGCCAATGTTTCTGCTTTTGTTGTTCCTATAAGGTTTTTCTCTGCTACCCAGTTACCAGGATTGTTTCCTGTAGATTTAAGCATATTCTTAACGTCTCCTTGTGTAAACCCTAACGCTCTTGTTACCTCAAAGTCTACAACTTGTCCTTTTGTTGGTATATTTTCAGACACAGCTTCTCCTACTTTTTTAACACCTGTACCAAATTCATCAACAGCTCTAGCTCCTGTTTCTACAACATCTCCTGCTGTTCCTAATGTTTGTTTAACGCCAGTTTTAACTGCTTCTCCTGTTGCTTTCGCTCCACGCTTAGCTAATCCAACACCCACAAACTCTAATGCAAGGTCTAGTACACCTCCAGCTGCGTCTACGGCTGTTCTTTTTCTATCATCTAGTCCCTCATACCAATTAACAAGGTTTTGTACGGGCTCTGTCTTAGCAACATCTTTACCAAGTTCTCCGACAAGTAGTTTCAAATCATCTTCTCGTTGTTGTGAACCACCAACCTTAATAATACCCTTAACCACTTCTCCGATAGCATCAGCTCCAGCCCCAGCCAGTTGCCCAACCGTTCTTAGTGCTACACCTTGTTCGGTTATATCTCCACTTTCACCAAGTGCTTTAACTTCGGCTATGTTCTCTGCTCGCCTTTCTCCACTTCTTATTATTCCAGTACCAATTTCTTTTATATCACCAAATGTTTCTGTTATTCGTTCTCCTACTGTTGGTTTAATATCAAGTTTTCTATTAGCAAATCTTGTAGCTTCTCCTATGTCGATACCGTCAAAAGTCGCACCCTGGTTTACAAGTTCAGCCATAACCCTATCAGGGTCTAGTCCTCTACTTTGTGCGTCTTGATATATTTGTCGTGCTTGTTCTTGTGTGTATCTCATATTAATTTGCGAATTGGCTAAATGGTGAATAACCGTTTAATAGCTGTGTTGCATAATCTGCTTCTGTTGCTGGTGGTTCTGGGTAAGGAAGTCCTGTTCTTAATTCGTAATCTCTAATTGCAAGGTCTCTAATTTTATTAAGTTCAGCTTCTACGTCTGCCTCAGATGCTTTTAAGATAACATCCCCTCTTTTGTTAGTTGTTTTAAAGCTCCCTAGTTTTGTTGCCGCTGAAGCAATAGCTTGAAGTTCTTTTTCAGACAAAGCACCAAATGTTGCCCCTTGTTCTTTTGCTTGGATAAGTTGGTCAAGTGTTAGTTGGCTTGTGATTTGCTCTATGTCAGCAATAAAGTTAAGTCTTTCTGCGTTTCTACCAAGAGCTCGTCTTTGGAATCTATTAACACCAACCGCTGCCCTGAATCCACCTTTATTATTTAGAGCACTATCTATAACATTAATTCTATCTTGTGTTTCTTGTGCCACCCTTACATCTTCATTACTTCCTCCGCTTTCTGATACAAGATTTGCAAGGTTTTGTCGTGCTATTTGATCTGCAAATGAGAGACCGAATCTACCCGCCGCACTATAAGCCTCCTCAACAGTATTAGCTCCTTGAATGGCTTTTAGTACAGAGTTACTTGCCCCATTAGCTGATGCGTTTCTTATTAAGTCTACTTTTTGTGTCTCTAGTGTTTGGAATTGACTCTTAGCTAATTCAAAAGCTCTGTTCTCTCTGTTAATTCTCTCTTGAAATGCTTTGTCTTGTTTGTCGGTTAGTAGCTCTTTGTTTTCGTTGTATATAAATTTAAGACCATCTAGTCGTGCCTGTTCGTCTGCAAATTGTAGGTCTAGTTTACGTTGTACGATTGATTGTGTGTTTGTAAGAGTATTTGATTTAGCCTCGATAAGTAGCTGCTTATCAAGTAAGTCTCTGGTTTGTTTTCGTCTAACGTCATTTATTCTGGCGTTCTTTTGTGCCATCGTCATACCTGACGCGTCTTCGATTCTCCTTATCTCTAATCTATATTCATCCGCTAGTGCCTTTGCCTCGTTTTGTAAAACAGTCAGCTCTGTTTGCATTTGTGGAATACCAGCTTCTTCTTCGGCAGATAGTGTTCTAGCACCTTGTGTGGAGTCATCTGTAAAACTACCAATAAGGCTACCAAGCAAATCATCACTCTGGTTTTGCAGTTGGTTTATTTCATTTTGTTGAGCTTGTCCATTATTCGGAGTAGATAGAAACTGACCGATACCAAAAGGTGAAGGCACTCCTGGTTGTTCGGGTAGACTTACATTAGGAGTTGGATTTTCTAACTCTTGTGTGTTTATTGTTGGGGCTGTCCCCGTATTTGTTTGTTGTCCTGTTTCTGTTTCCATTATTCGTTTATTGTTGTTTTATTTATTACCCTTAGTCCATATACTTCATTTTTTCCCGTGAATTGCATACAAACTTTAAATTGAATCCAAGGACTTGTATTTTTCTTTGGTAGGGTTAAGGCTTTCCATTGGTTTTTGTCATTTGGTTGTGTAATTTCTCCAGCTTTTAACCATCGTGATATACGAGCCTTTGCTGTTCCTGTTGCTCCTGTAAAAGTATCGTCTAAGAGAACTGAGTAACCACTACCAACACTTGTAATATCTTTAATGTGTGCTGATTTTCCACCCCCTTTTCCTTGTATGATTTGAACCTCATCACCCTTAGAGTAATCTGATAGGTCTGTGTTAGTTAAAAATCTGTTGGTTGATACCCAGTCTATAGATGTTTCTGTTGGAATATCATCCTCTGTCTTATATTTTACCACAATTTTGTCTGTACTGTTGATTAATTTAGAATATATTGCGTATATTTTTTGCCATGTGTCTTGTATTCCGCTTGAAAATAGTTTTGTTGTTACAAAGTAACCCCAGTCTTGTGTTGTGTCTACTGCGTCGTCAATAAAAATACCATAAGCATTTGTTTGGTCGTCTGTATAATAACTAGCTCCAAATAAATAAGTTCCATTTCTGTCTGTTGCACCACCACCAGCTTTTGCAGGCTCTAATGCTCCTACCACGTTTAATATTTCTTGTCCGTGGTCTGTTAAATTGGTTGTTCCTGAATCAGCTACTGCTGACATTGAGGCTGAGTTCTTATGATATAGACCATTTTCTTGTGTATATTCCCAAATACCAGATTTAAGTTTTTCTACAACATCAGTTAATCCATCTTCATAAGTGCTTCTTATAAGCATGTTTATTTTTCCGTCTATAAGAGCCATACCATTTGGGTGAATGTATCTTGCCCGTTCATCAACATCGTTTGATATTAATTGATTTATATTAAACAATGACCTATCTGCGTCTACTGGCAGTTGTGCAATTTTTGTAAAACTATTCCCTGTAAAAGCTAACAAAGAACCTTCTGTGTCCATACAATATGGTACACCATCTTTCATCACACCAGATAATACCCCACTTGCATTTAATTTATATTGTCGAGTTGGTGTGTTTTGTGTTTCTCCGTCCCATTCAAAGATAGAACCCTGTCCACCAGAACTATTAACCGTTCCAACCCAAACTCTGTCTGCACCAGCAATTATGAAAGTAATAAATACGTTATCAAAACCACTTAATTCTAATGTTCCCGTGGTTGAAGCTACCACCTCAGAAGTATTTATAGAACCAACCAATGTCTCACTTCTTGTGTAATACATTCTGTCTCCCATAACACAAGTATGATGTTCTTCCAGTGATAATCCTGGTGATGCTATTGTTGTCCAGTTACCACCTGGCGACAATCTCTCCATGTTCGTACTGTATAAAACATATAGCTTATTATTAAAAACTCTCATATCTGCTCGGTCTCTAAGAATAGTTGTGGGTGTTCCTGTTGTTGTGTCTCTAGTAAGTGTGTCGTTTGGGTCAGTTCCCCCTATAAATATTCCACCATTTGACACAGTATCTGTACCAGTCATTACGACATATTCATTAGACAAATCATTATTTACATCAAATCTGGCAATAGCTATTGGTACACCGAAATCGTCAGAGTCATCATTAGGAACAAGTTTACTTCTATTTGTTCTGATAGCTCCTTTGTTAGATGTTAAATCAATATTAAAAGTCTCCGATATATTACCAAGTAAATCACTATCGTTTATTTGTAAAAATCTTTTCTCTTGTCCTGGTATATTTATCATCCTAGTCTTGTGAAATTATAAAGCGGTGTTAAATATGGTTTACCCTTATAACGAAGCACAGCCCATCTGTCAGGAAAATCTAAGTGGTTTACAGTTCCACCCATTCCACCAATAGCAGTTGATATTTGAACATCCGTGTCTGTTACGTCTCTACTATCAATAAATATACTGTCTGTAATCATTGCATAACCGTCAGCAGATTTAATCTCTGCGACCTCTTTTTTTAATTCTTCAAATTGTCGTTTTTCTTCTGGTGTCATATTACGATTTTGATTGATTAGTCCAAGACGACGAACTCTTAGATTGATTTGAATAAGATATTTTTGTCTGTGTGTTTACCGTTATATCATTACCACTTAATGTTAAATCTCCAGCACTATCTATGTCAAAATTCATGTCTAACTTAAATGTAATCTCATTCCCGCTTAACGTCAGGTCTCCCACAGTGTCTAATGGAATAATTGCATCTGGGTCTGGTAGAAAATTCGCAAGAATCGCATCTGTATCTATCGTATCTGTACCATCGGCTGTAATAGCTACTGTTGCATTACCTGTTGCTGAATCCTCTGTTCTTACAGCACTGGCAACAGTGAGTAATCTACCAGTTGAATTGACATCAACGTGTTCTGTCCATGATGGGTCATCTGTTGTTACCGCATAAGATGTAGCACTTGCGTTTGCACCATTGTCTCCAACAATTACATAAACAAGTAATGATTCAACATTTGATGGTGTTATTGTTACATCATAAGTTGGTGATTCGTCGTTTGTTACTGAATCTGTGTTGGATTGGTCTGCAAATCCTGACGATTTCTGTCCATCAACCCTAAGAACTGCTCCTGCTGTAAACGTGCTAGCATTAAGCACCCAATCCCAACTAGCACCCTCTGATGAGGCTACTTTGTGATACAAAAATGTAGCTAAACCTGTATCAACACTTGTTACTGTTGCCATTTGTGTCCAGCCACTTGGTACTGTACTTAATGACTTGTCTGTTCCGTGTGTAACAACGGCAATAAGTAAATCACCATCTACTGTACCTGATGGTTTTGTCAGTGTTATTGTAGTCCTAGAAGCGTAATCCAGTTCTGATGATGATTGAACCGCTATTGCCATGTTAGTTTACGTTAATTATTCCCTCTGAGTTCCATTGTATAGTGAAATCTCCACCCGATGATATTTTATCTCCATCGAAATCAATATAACAAATTAATGGTGATGTTGATGGTGTTCCTGTGTCCTTATAAAGCACACCATAACGTGCTGTAATTGTTGATGTTGACCAGTTTAGGTCTGTTGCATCGAATACCCCCTCATCATCTGTGTTATCTTGCGTAGTTGTTTTTCCTGCTAGGACTTGTCCTCCTGCCGTATACCCTGTTCCTGAAATCTCATTTGCTGAAACATCATCGATAAATGCGTCTGCATCTATGTCTGCTGTATAGCTTGATGTTAGTAACATAACCTTGATTGTATCGTTTTCAAGGTCTATTGCTCCGTCTAACGTATTTAACTTATATGAATTGTAAAATGTTGTTGTAGTTGCCATTATTTAAAATTACTTACTTTTGCTTTTAATCTCGACTTTTCGTCTTTATTTCTTTTATTATAATAATATCGTATTGCTTGTTCTTCCTCGTCCATTCGTTGCTTGAGTAACTGTGATTTTTCTGTCATTGAGTTGTCTGCTGCATATTCATAACAAGCTCTTAATGGTAGGTATTTATGGAATGTTGCTGGAACTCCTGGCACTTTTGTTGTGTCTGTACTAACAAAGTAACTTGGTGGTCGTTGGAATGATACTCTTAATCCATTTGATGTTGTTACTGAACCTGTTGCTGGTGCTGGATATAGTTTAACTGCATTTCCAGCTACATTGTCGTAATACATAGGTGCTCCATCTGTACTCATAAATTCTGTTGGTGCGATTCCGTCTTGTTTTAGGTCGTATTCATCAATATGTTTTAATGGGTAGAATTTACCAGCCGAATCTTTAGCGTAAACAGCTAAGATACTCATGTGAGTAACATCTAGCGTATAGTCTTGCTGTCCTGCAACTAAATCAGTCTCACCAATAGGATAATCAGTAAAGTTAGAATCGTCCCATTGCCACCTTGTATCTGATTCAAGGATTATATTTGTTAGGCTACTATAAGCGTTGTTTATGTAACGTGTGAATTGCTTTAACAGTAATGCGTTACCAGAAATAGCTCCATCATCATTACCAAAAACCTTGCTTTCGCAGTCTTGAATTAGTCCCAATTTATCTGTTGTATCTGAGAATTGTAGTGACATAAATTAAACACAATTCACACCACATTGTTATCATTATTATACCATGAAATAATTTAAAGTGGGGACTCTAGATGGTGTGATCTTCCTAAGAAGAATCTAAAATCCCCGCTTCAAACTACTTCTTAAATTCTTT
>Ga0070746_10002871_pt1 | contig 10247 bp, 12 predicted proteins | sample VirMetDEL_Mar_21_FD_77016 | JGI IMG/M metagenome (GOLD analysis project Ga0070746, IMG submission 77016) | Aqueous microbial communities from the Delaware River and Bay under freshwater to marine salinity gradient to study organic matter... | ecosystem: Environmental > Aquatic > Marine >... | reverse complement strand
TTCCCCCTCTGTTTTAATACTACTCCCTGTGTGCATTTTTATAAACCAAGGATAATAAGACTCTCGCTTATTAGCTATTGCATAATTCTTATCATGTTTTTGCCTTTGCCTTTCGAGCTTAGCTAGCAGTTGGTCCAGGTCGAAAGCATTAATTTCTATTGGCCCATCAAGTCCTTGGCTAATGAATAGCGACTCACCGATTAGATCTACTTTGACTTTAGCCATTAGCTCAATTCTATGCTCGTATTTCTTTAGTTCTTCCTCTGATATATCACCACAAAAATATTCAAAAGCTTTTTCGTGGCACTGGTCAACATCATCATGGTGTACTTCTTCATAGATTGAGTCCATATATCCATCTGCTAGTTCGAAATATTCAAATACTGCATCGCATCTATCTTCCCAGTTCTCTTGTTTATTTTCTTCAATTATTGTATTTTGTGTATTACTCATTTTATTTGTCCCTTTATTTGTTTTTGCACTGTACTCATAAGTGCTATCCAGTTGTCTATCTTCTCGGCCCTTTGGTCTGTTTCTAGCTCCCACTTATTAAGGTATCGCTTAAGCTGTTTCATGGACCAATAAACCCAGTATATGTATATTGCTAGTAGTATTAATGGGGTCATTTTGTTGTTTGTCCATTTGTTTATTTGTCTTGGTTGCCATATAGCCCTAGTTGATCCTCAATCTTTACTATCTCGGCATTTAGCTTGTCTTCTCTGTCAAGAAGTTCACGGCTAGCAAAACCACCGAGCGTTACTATTTGTTGCCGCTTCAAGCAAAGGGCTGTCAGTTCCATACTTTTTTTAACAAGCTGGCAAATTAAAGTCTTTAGTTCTTTAGATATCAAAGCTTACCGCCCCATAGTAGTTAGTATTGAAATAGTCCACTTGGCTATCACTGTCACTATAGGAATAGCTTTTATAGATATGTTCTAAAGTTTCTACAATTACCTTAGCTTTTGGGTTGTATCTTGTATTCTCAGATTCTAGAGAGTAGATTTTACACTTAAGGCTAGGATCACCCCAGTTATTCTTGTATTCTTCTTGTAATTCTAAGTATTCTTGAGTGTATAACTCGAAAGGCATTGCGGCAACTCTCACGTCAATAGCGCAACCCCCACTAAATTTATCAGTAGTCACAGATATTTTAAAACCATTCTTCTTGGTTAAGCCAATCGCTTTGATATCAGCTCTAATAAGCTTAGCTATTTCAGTTGCACTTATAATACTAGTCCCTGGGATCCCTTTATTTATATCTTGTACTGTCTCTATCATCATCATTCCTTTTATACTTATCGACTAAAAATCTAACCTCTTTAATCTGTATACCAACAGTATACAATAAATATGCATTAAGTATATTAAATATCGTTAATTTAGTAATAAATAACTAAAAGCACCTAAATTAGGTAGTATATTCTTTCAAATCACTAATATAATCATCACTATTAGTAGCAAAACTATCAAACCAAGGAATATCACCCTTCTCTAAAGGTAGTCTATGCTTATCCTCTATACTTGCCACTAAATACTTCAAAACTCTATCATCCAACTTTGCCTCACCGCTTGACAACTGACGAGACAAGAAACGGTTACGACCACGCTCATCTACATAACGAATTACTAACTCATAAGGCTTTAAATCCTCAAAACTATATCCATCACGCTTACGTGATCGCATCTCATTTACTACCCAATAAGGTAAACCCATGTACCTATTATATATACTTTTACACAATCACATATTAATAGGATGCATATGTATGTAATTACTTATAAATCTATTAGTACTCAAAAGGATAGGGGGTTAACTATAGGTTTAATAGCTTTTCTAGTAGATAGACTATATATATATTGTATACAATCAATCATAACATAGAAGGTAGGGGGGAGGGGTTGGGGGTTTCTCTATGTATGCGGGTGCATACCCCAATTACACACTCTTGAAAGTTCAGTTGTTTTCTTTTTTTTTTTTTTTTTTAAAGGCGTATAAGTAGATCCCGCAGGGATAAACCGGAGATTAGTATCGTGCGTCTGAGGTTATGGGTTACTTGCTGTAATCTAAGGTTTCAGTAGAGTGTTATTTAATCCCTCTATAAACCGGAGAAAAGCAGAAATACAGGAGGAAGGGTTTAGGTAGCGATTCACCGTTAGGTGATATCGCATTAAAGGGAAATGAGAAGCTTTGCTTCGATCATCCTATTTAGGTTAACAAGTAAAAACCCCGGCCGAAGCCAGGGTTAAAAACTTGAAGTTGATGTATTTGGATAAAGAAGTACTCAGTTAACCGGTAACGAGGTACAGTCCACCAACCATTAACAGTGTATGTCAAGTCCTAGACCTTGTCAAGCCCTAAACCCATTAAATTCAAGACTTTTTTTTAAAATATATCAAAAAACACGTATTTATCTCGAATCCTTACTTACGTGATCACGTAACTAACTCCCAAGATCACTTGACAGGAGCGGGTTTTCATTTTATGATTTTTAGTGGATAAAGAAGTAAATTGTTTGTTTTGAATTGGAAAACTTTAGTGCGTTTTGCACGATTAGGTGGTGTTTCTTGTGGAAATGTCATTTATTTGCTTATTAGTCGAAAGGCTTTTAAGCCCAGTAGTGGTTTAACTGTCAAAGACATAGTTACAGACCTTGGTATTAGTGAGCGTGCTGTTAGGTTGGCCCTTGATTTTTTATTGGAGCATGAAATTATTACTCGCCATGGTGTTAGGGCTGCTAAATGGTATATAAAAGGTATTAGTACTTTTGAACAAACTGTCTTCCTCAAAGGATATGAAAAAGTCGCTAGAGATAGATTTGACAAGGACAACCACTAAAATATTACATTGCGGTATAAGGTCAAAGAGGTATGATATACTAAAATAACTACACTAAGTAGTCATCATTACCCCTTGGAATTTTAAGTCATCCCCCCTTAAGCTCCTCCAAGGGGTTTCTTTTTGTAACCACTTTAACTGGTATAACTGGTAAAAGCTTTTACTTTCACGCTATAGCTGTGTTTTAAATCAACTGTTCGAAAAATTCGAATAGTTCAACTCTCCGGGATTTCCGGATAGCTCAATTTGTAGTATATTGTAGTTAGAGAGGTAGATAAATATGGTAATGACAGATAAAAATATAGAAATGCTGCGCAGGACGCAGGTTAGTGACTCGCAAGAGCAGTACGTAACTGCGGTATATAAAGAACTCCGCAAAATATCAGAGAAAATAGACTTTGATTCGATAGAACCACTAAATGACTCGGTTCTCATTAAATGTAAGATTACACACAGTATTATTGTTAAACCTGGAGCTACAAGTGCCGGAGAATACGAATGGAAAGAAATTTCTAAGGTGTCAGAGCAGGTTAAAGAAAGAAATCCAATCCTTGCTAGTAAAATTGGGCAAAGATGTGCCCTTAACTTGCAAATGCTTATAAATCTTGGACAAGCACCTTGTTATGTCGAAGTTGACCCAGAAGATGACACGGTAGAGTATCACTATTACAAATGTCAGGCTGGGCAAATAGAATATACCTACAAGGAGAAGTAAAATGCACGAATACTCAAGAAAAGCGTTCGCAAGGCGTGAAGAATCAGAGTTTGCAGAGCTTGCACCTGGTCGTGAACTTTATTGTGACCTTGGAATTGCAAATCGAGTGGATATAATTATTAGCAATTTACAATCTGCCATGCAAAGAGACCCTGGTTCTATCGATGCCAAGTTTGAATTAGCAAAATTGGTTGAAGTTGGACGTCAGCTTCTTTTTTATGTCGAGAAGGAGGAGTAAATGGGGGAGAAACGTAAATCTCTTAGCCAAAAACTTCTACAAGTAGCTGCAAAAAGTGAACAATCTACTGATCAAGTGCTACAAACAGCAGAATTGATCACAAATGCCTTTAATGAGGACCCTTTTGCTTCTACTAGTAGTATTCGCAATAAAGTTTGCAAATGCCTGGTCAAAGACTTCAAAATGCACCCTAACCAAGCCCTTAGCTACTACCATGCAGCTAAAGACATAGTCCTTCCATTTATGGCTAGTGGTGAGAAGATTGCCCAGGCAGATGCTCAACTTGATCATATTGCTAAACATGCTGCTGAGAACCTATACCGTACCTTATATGATTCGAAAGGTGAGATCCTAGAAACTCATCACTTCGATTCTAAAAATGCGGTCGCAGCTATCAATGCAATTAAAGTGAAAACCGATGTTTTGGCTAAAACTCAGAAGAATGTCATCGAGGCACAGAAAAATGCCTCGGAAGAACATAGAGAGAAGGACTTAAACCTTGGACAGGCCAATAGAGAGCAGTTAGAAAACTTTTTGAAGCAGAAACTACTAACTAATCCGGAATTAGCCACCCAAATCATCAAAAAGAAAGAGGCTGAGGTATCAATTGCTGATTCTAAAGCCTTTTATAAGGAGGATTAATGGACTTTTCCCATACAGACCTACTAGAGAACCTAAGTGATGAAGAACTTAGAGCTTTTGCTGCTTATGCCCAGGATAATGAAACACTAGAAAATAGAGACCCGCTTTTAAAGCATAAACTCAATAATGATGCCCAAAGGATCTTTAGAGAGCTCAAATCTAGATATAGAGTCATTAGAGGGGGTAATAAGATTGGTAAAACCGATGAAATGGGCTTTATTTGCGTCGCCCTCTGCAAAGGACGTGGTGATGAGTTTGGAATTAACTTCCCGCATAAACCACCACTAAATATCTGGTATTGTGGCCGAGATAGAGCCGTTCTAGCTGATGCGCCACTTAAATCACTAAAAAGCTACCTTAAGAAGGAAGGTGTTGACTATAAAGTCATATCAGTTGGTGCTGCTATTCAAAAAATGATCATTTATGATGATAATGGAACTCCATCTGAAATAATTTTCAAGCCTTACACAGGGGAAATTGGCATTTTTGAGTCTGGTAACGTACACCTCGTACTTATGGACGAGGAGCCTCCAAGAGAGGTGTTTTCAGCTATTAAACCGAAAATTGCCGTATTGCCAGGCTATGTGATGATTGCTATGACACCAGATAAAGGTATGAGCTGGACTCATGACCTATTTAATGGTACTGATGAAGAACATGGCATATTAGTCAAACAAGGGCTCTTTGAACAGTATGAAGCTACTGTATTTGACAATATCAAGAACTTTAAGGTCTCACAGGGGCTTAAATGGGTAAGGTATCCGATTGAATGGGTTGCTAAGAAGGATGATCATAACTATAAGACCGAAGATGGCATTCTATATATAGAAGCGCCTGATACCTTTGCTGACTATGTAAACCAATACACTTTTGGTACAAATGAGTATAGAATGAGGATACTGGGTCAATACGTATCCTTTACTGGTAAGGTCTTCCCATTTGACTCTAGTAGACATATAGATGGCAAGGTTGTTAGATGGAATACCTTTGATTTGGACGAATTGCCAGCAATGAATGACCTCAAATTCTTTGGGGCACTGGATTATGGTTATCGTGATGAATTTGTTTATATGCTTATTGGCGTTGGGCCTGATGATACTAAGTACGTTATCGACGAAATCTATCAATCCTACCTCGATGCCAGAGAGCAGGCGAAGAAAATTAGAGAAGTTAATGACTTCTGGAGAGTGAAACCTGAAATGATTGCAGCTGATAATCAGATATGTAATCGACTACCTCAGAAGGACTCTGACAAGACACATATCCAATCAATTCGTGATTATTACATGGATGAACTTGGGGATAACTACACAATGTGGCGTACCGAAGAGATGGATAAAAGAGATCCTCACATCAAAAGAGATGCAATTTCTCAAGATTTAAAGGCAAAAAAACTCAGGTTTTCTAATTTTGAGAATAGAACTTATAACTGCGTGCAAGAGCTCCAGAGGCTAGAATTCACTGATGGCAGTAGAGACAAGCTCCGAGGTAAGGATCATTGTGATGCTGCCCTAAGAATCTTTTATGGTGCTAATATAAGTTATGAGAACTGGTTGACGTCCGAGGATGTACAGGCAAGGAAACAAACCACTAAATATGTCGCTCAAAGAAAGGGACCAGTATATTAACAAATTGCTGGTATATTGTTATTAGTGGCTGCAAACGACGAACAAAAAAAAGCATTAAACAGAGCTGTCGAAATTATCGACTCTGCTGAAAGAGCTGTTACTCAAAAATTCTCAGAAAGACAGTTTTATTCAAATATGTATAACACGTATGATGACGTGTTAAAAGCTAAGCAATGGTGGCAAGCAAAGTTTGCACATGCGCTTCCATTCTTTACTATTGAGACAAAGGCTAGCTTCCTATATGAGGGAGTCTTTGGGCAAGGGGCTTCAGGTGTCTGGCAAGTACACCCTTGGGATCAATTCTCTAGTAGATCTGCAGAAGTAACTTCTAAGCTTCTTAAGTCCCAAGAGGACAATTCTAATTTTGTTAAAAACTTCTACCTAGGCGCTAAATCACTTAACATCTATGGTGATTGGTTCCTTGAAACTCATTGGGACCATAAGAAGCGATTGATCCAACAACCTGATCAGTTTAAGATTGGTTTTGATGGAGAGGTCCAAAGACCAGTTGTTAGAAGAGAAAGACAAGACCCTATTGAGATGGTTGAAAAGAATCAACCAGATGCTAGTACCTTATATGTCAACTCTGTATGGCCTGACCCTAAAGCTACCTGCATGGAAACAGCTAGGTATATCTGCGTTCGTAGAGAGATTCCTTTTGAGACTCTTAAAAAAGCAGAACAAGACTATAACCTATATATAAACGTGGATAACCTTAAAGGTACTCAAATGCCTAAGGTTAAAGGCAAATACTACGATTCTGAGCCTTATAGCCCACATTATAAGTCTGGTAATCCAGAGAAACAAACTTCATCACCAATCGACACTGAAAACCAGTTAGTTGAAGTGATAGACATTATTTACCCAGCCACTGGTGAAATAGAAAGCATAGGCAACAGGGCAGTGTACCTGGGTAGAACTTTAAGATACAACAACCTTAGGAATCCAATCGTTCATATCAAAAACTATGAACAACATGGCAAGTTCTTTGGAACTAGTGACTTTAAAGCTATTGCTCCTATGTGGAAGCTTATTAACCAGTATCAATCTCTTGAAGCTGACAATATGCTGATGCATCATAGAGGGTATACGAAAGTCCAAAGAGATGCAGGTCCTAATGTCCAAGAGGCATACGGAGATTTATCACCAGGTGATGTGATCATGATGAATAATCTTGGTGGTTCAACGCATGAAAGACCTGATTTATTTGCACCTCTTGCACTACAAGCAAAACAAGCACTAATACAAGAGGCTCAAACGCCAATGGGAATGAATGAGATCCTATCAGGTGCTACCCCTAGTTCAAATGTAAGGTCTAGTGGTCAGTTCTCACAACTAGCTAACTTTGGAGCTAAGATGCTAAGTCAATCAGTAAGAACTATCAGCCAGGGACTTAAAGAGGTTGGTAAGAACTGGGTATCTCTCAACTATGAGCTACTAGACCCAGATGCTACTGTTCCTGTTTTAGGACAATCTGGCGTTGAAATGATCCAAATCCAACCTGGAGATATCCCTCCATTGGCTAATGTTTCAATTAGACTATCTTCTGACCTTGAGGCTCAGAAACAGCAGAAAGTTCAACAAATGATGCAACTTGTTAACATGGCAAGTGCGCAGGTACCTGGGTTTGCGGCTAGTAAAGCTACTAAGGATATCTTTAGAACTCTTGGTGGTAGTGCTTTTGATGATCCTGATCAGTATTTCTTACTATCAGATGAAGAATCAGCAGCTCTTCGTACACAACAATTTAGACAACAAGGAGCAGGCCAGGAGCCTGGACTAGCGGGATCAACACAAGTCCCAGACCCTAACCAAATAGCGGCAGGTAATGCAACAGCTGGAGAAGCAGCACCTCCGACAATATAATATGGAAAATATCATCAACGAAGAAGCAGAAAAGTTCGAACAGGCGAGAGTCAGGTACGAAAACCTTGCTTATGCAGTAAAAAGCCCAGAAGGGCAGAAAGTCTTACAAGAAGTCTTATTTCTCTTAGATGAGGTTAAATCGGGTTTATATAATGTAGCGATGTCGAATATTCCATTCCCATACGAGTATTCAAAAGAAGAATTACAGCGTCAGAAGCAGCTTAGATCTCAACTAGAGGTCCTAAATCAACTAGCTACAAGACTAGATTATGAGCAGTGTATGGCACTAGCAATGAATTACAAAGAAAAATACAGCAAAGTGCTTGCTGGTGAACCTACTGAAGCGGTCTATTAATTTACAAATACATGTAATAATGTAAGAGTAGATATAGAACTTAACCTATAGGAGGTTTATATGAACGATATGAATCAATCAACCCCCGATGTTGCGAGCGGACAAGGTGAAACCACCCCCGACGTATCAGCCGGACAAGGATCGAGCGATCAAAACACAGGCGTAGCAGTAGATCAGACTAGTGCTACATCACCAGAAGTCGATTGGCAGAACAAGTTTCAGCAGCAGTCAACTCATTTCAACCAAAAGATAACTGAAATGGGACAGACTAATGCTCAACTTCAACAGCAGATGCAGGCTTTTGAGAAGCGAGAGCAGCAATTGGCTCAGGTATTCGGAGGACAAACTGGACAAGAACAGTCACCAGACATTCTAAGTCAGCTTGTTGAAGATCCAGAGTATTTGACTAAAACGGTAGAGCAGAAGGCACGTGAAATAGCGATGCAAGAAGTAACACCTATTAAGCAAATGCTTGAGTCGAAAGAAATTGCAACTTTCGCAGCAGAACAGACAGTAGAGAAGAGTCAAGTTCTTCAGGACCTCTCTGGAATTGCAGGACCAGATATAGCTAAGCAGATAGTTGAAAACATCAACGTTTCTCACTTAGTATCCCCTGAAATTCATCAGCTAAATCAAAGAGTCCAAAACGATCCTTTGATGTCGCAAGACGAGAGAGTCCAAGCTCAGCAGAAGATAGAGCAGGAAACTTGGAAGGCCTTACAACAGGCTGGAGGGTACAGAAAGTTGGCTTATGCCTCTTTAGGTGAAACCCTTGCAAGCGATCCTAACAACTTCATGCAGAGTGCTGCTTCGGCGTTCCAGGCAAACCAAATGAGACAGCAAAGAGCTGGAGCAATTGGTCAAATGACTGGAGGAGCTGCAGAATCTACTTCTGGTGGTGTACACAATTATCAGTCTGAATCTATATTTAAATAGGAGATAAATAAAATGGTAATTTCAGGAATAGCTGAATCTTTCGCTCCAGGTACTAATGAGTACAAGAGAGTGAGTTTTGATGTAAGTAAGGATAAATATTATGATCTTTCACGTGCATCTCTGATCTTCACGTCAGGTTTTGGTGAACTACCAGGATCTGTAATGACGGGTGATCAAAAAGCAACAAAAGTTAGTCTAGAGTCTAAAGTATTGGATCAAACAGAGTTTGAAATCATGACTCATGACCCAAGATTGACTTTGCAAACAACAATAGTGGCAGGTGCTGTAACAACAGGTACTTATGGTTCGACTAATACTCTAACTGTATCTGATGCAAGTATTTTCCGTCCAAATGATGTAATCATTAATGATACAACTGGTGAGCTTATGCTTATTACAGCGGTAGACACTAGTGCATCACCAGACGAGCTTACTTACTACCCAGCGTTTGAGTCTTCTAACTTTAGTGGTAAGACTTCATTCCCTGCATCTTTGACTGATGGAACTCCACAGGCGAAGACTGCAACTGACGTTGTTCGTGTTGTTGGTACTGCATTCGAAGAAGGTTCCACTCAAGGAAACATCATCGATAGTCAGCCTACAGTGTCTCTTAACTACATGCAAATCTTCAGAGAAGACTTTGGTGTAACTTATGAGGAAGCTCAAACGACTAAGAATGGTCGTATGGCAATGGCTGACAAAGAAGAGCGTGCACAGGCTAACCTACTATTGAAGCTTGAGAGAGCTTTGATCGAAGGTAAGATCAACAAGCAGTCAGCAGCGAACGGTACTATCCGTACTATGCAAGGTATTAAGGGAACTGTTTCCACTTATAGCCAAGCAGCATCAGCATTAGTTGGTGGTGGTAATGATATTACTAGAGCGAAGCTAGACCAGATTGGTGATCAAATCGCCGGGTCAATCCGTAGTACAAGAGCAATCTGCCTATGTTCAGGTGAGTTCATGAGAAAGATCGCTTCTCTCATGGGTGACAATGTGAACGTAGAGGTTGTAGTTGGATCTGAAGAGTTT
>Ga0070746_10002867_pt1 | contig 10255 bp, 6 predicted proteins | sample VirMetDEL_Mar_21_FD_77016 | JGI IMG/M metagenome (GOLD analysis project Ga0070746, IMG submission 77016) | Aqueous microbial communities from the Delaware River and Bay under freshwater to marine salinity gradient to study organic matter... | ecosystem: Environmental > Aquatic > Marine > Coastal... | reverse complement strand
GCTGTGCCTAGCTTCGCTAACTTAGTATCTCTAATAGTACCAGCCTCTGCTTGAGCAGCCTCATAGAATGCTCTCTTCATAAGCTCTGGTGCGTCCTCTTTTAGGGAGTACACAAGTGCGTCAGCTACATACTGATCTTTAGTTAAGTACTTTAATATGTCTGTAGCACCTTCTCGTGTTGCAGCAGCGTTACCTTTACCTGTAACTTTTTGTATAGCGTACAGATTAAACTGATCCAGTACATCAATACCTGCCATAGCAACACCAAAGATATTGTTACGCATAGTGGTAGCAGGTTGAGAAGTCATAAAAGCTCTACGTGTATCCTCAATGTTTTTCAAGGATCTGAATACTTTTCGGGTTGCACCAATCTGCATCTGTGCATCTTTTAACTCTTGAGCATCTCTACCTGAAACTGTGGACATACCCATGTCATACAATTCATCTAGCTTATCTCTAAACTTACCTGCTGCTTCTACTGCCTCTCTACCAGTAACAACTTTTCCTGCAGAAGTCTTAAATTGTTTAGCTGATACAAGAGTACGAGCAGCCTCAGAATATTCTGCAGCAAACACAGCAGCTAGTTGTCTGCGTGACAGTCCATACTTTCCAGCTATGCTATCAAACATATCTACACCAAAGCCTTGATCAATTGCGTTGGCAAGAAACTCTGTAACCCTCATGCCTTTCTCAGGTTTAAACGCTGGGTTGTAAGACTTTATAGTACGTGTTAGCTCAACTGCTGCAGCACCTAGTCTCTGTATAGTTTGTCTATCTAGCCCACCAATAAGACCATCGGGCAAGTCTTTACTAAGTATGTTTATCTTAGCTGACATACCTTCTTCAACAAGCTTAGGATCAATAGCTGCTAGTAGTTTGTTTTTAGTGAAGCGTATGTATCGTCTGCCCTCTGCTGTTGAGGCATGTTTCTGCAAATCATCTACTGCTCTTTGTGCGGAAGCAGCATGTCTTGCAGTCTTAGCTGCATCCCCTGCTTGTACAGTATCTAGAAGTCTCTTCGCACCTTTGTATTGTTGCCTGGCTGGTATTGCATAACCTGCTGCACCTAATGTTAAACCTGTAGCACCTGCTAAAGCTATGTTACCTTTGCTTACTTTGTAGTCTTCACCAATAGTTTTCTTAGCTTTTTGTTTAATTATCTCTTCGCCTAGCTGTGCTGATGCAGCAACAGATCCTTCAAGGGTAGATGCCATGACACCTCGCTTGATAAGATTTTTTGTTATAGCTTTTAGTCCTTCTAGTGTACCAGCTTTAGTAGCTTGTATAGCAGCAGTACCAGTTCCAGCAGTCAGAGGAAGTGCTGCAACAGAAGCAAAAGTAGATGGCGCTGTAGCAACACCTTCCACGTAATCAAATATCTTAGCACCCCTATTATCTAACAGACCCTCGCCTTTAGCATTCTCAAAGGCTGAGTATAGTCTTGCGTAAGATTGCTTATCTGTTTCTTTTACGTTGTCATCACTTACAAAAAAGTAATCTCTACCCATGCTTACTTCGTTGGTATTCATTATACGAAAATGCTCTAGTATATCATATGTAATATCACTAGCTGATTTCTTTTTTATCTCTTCATCAGTGTAACCCTTCCTATCACTTTTAAGAAAGGTAATTGCATCTGAAAGAAAAGCTCTATCTTTTGTTAAATCAGATAGCTTTTTATCTTGCATCTTTTCAGGTGTATAATAATTACTCATCTAGTTCACTCGCTGGATTTTCTTTTAGATTTTTTTGTCTCGCTTTAATCATAGTTCTTATCATACGTATCATCTGCTCATTTGCTGGTACATTATTTTGATCTAACCAATCTTTTAAGATAGTATCATCTGGTCTACCTCTATCATCTATTTCTAAAAATACACTCATATCAGTAAACTCGTCTGCTAATTCATTAGCTACTTTTACGGCTGCACCAGCCACAGTAGAAGAATCAGTACTAGTCTTATCAATACCTAAGTCTATCTCCTCTGCACCGCCTTTAAAGTATTTCTTAGGAAAAAAACCAAATGCTTCTGCGCTTTCAAATCCTGTGGCAGGTAGCCCTGCTTCTTTAGCTTCGCTACGGCTCATCTGTTGATACTCTTCATACGTAATCTTAGAAGCTGCTTCTCTGTATGCATCTACTTTATCTATTCTTCTTTCGGTGACCTCGCTTACATTAGGTGTACCAAGATTTATACTATTATCTTCACCTGTTTCATTAGCGATTACAGCATCTATCATTTCATCTACTTCTGAAACATTAGCGTCACCACCTGTATTAAGTAGATCATCATTTGCTTCTGATGTAGTTGGTATTGTTCCTGATAATTCTTCAAACGGATCATCTTCACCATCCATTTCACCACTTACATTTAAAGACTCATTAGATACACTAGACCCACCTTCAGTTTTTTTACCTTTAGGTAGTTCAGCATCATTTCCTAATATCATGTTGATATATTCTGTAGTCAACACACCATGTTTATTTATTGACTCACTAATTAAACGTGATGCATTACCATCTTTCTCAGCTTCCTTAAATGCCTTAAAGTCTGCAGCAGTTTCTATGTAGGTCGTTAGCTTATTTAACGCAGCAATCCTTACTCTAGAACTTTCGTGTCCATACGTTGTAGCAAGTCTTAGCTCAATGTCTGCCATAGTGTTACCGCCCATCATTAATGAACCGTCTAGCTGTTCTGCATTATCTACTCCCATTGCAGCTTTAACTTCTTCCATAGTTGTAGCATTAGCAAGGCTTATATCTTCTGTACCTGTAAATTTACGTGTAAAATGTACTCTAAAGGTATTTGCTGTTCTATCGTAGTCAGCATCTTGATAATCAGTAATATCAATATTGTATATAGGTTTACCAGAAACGCCAGCCAAAGGTTTGTATCTCTCACCTGCTGATGCTTGGTACAACATCAAGTCTTTATATGGCACACCCATAACTGACATTGCGTTAAGCATATCATCAGCTTGGTTACGAGGGTTGATCATTAGTGTGTTAGCTAATGCTTTACCCCAAGAAGTATTAGCTTTAGCTTCTGACTTATCTGTTGGATCTTCTGCTAAATTATTAGCGTAACCCATAAAGATACTACGTACAGCTTGTTCGTTAGACATACCCTCTGGTAACTCTATATTGCTAGGTATATTTAGAGGACCAAGTATTTTTGCTTTATCTAGAGTTGCACCCTCTGGCATCTTAGCTTCTGCTTCTGCTACAGCAGCATATATCTGTGTGACATCATATGTCTGAGCCATAGATATAAACTCTTCAGGTGTAATGTTATATTCTTTTCCAAACGCATTCATCATTTCTACAGCAGCATCTGCTTCCGCTTTAGACTTAGCATACTTAGGAGCTAATCTTTTAGCTGATTCTAATGATTCATCAAATAGTACATCAAATCTATCTTGTCTTTTTTCTACTCCCTCAGTTAAGCCAGTAGCAAAACCATCAAGTAAACCTGCAGCAAATGCACCTCTAATAGCCATTACATATTCTCCTTAGACATAAGACCTTTTGGCTCAGTAGGCATAGCCTCTGCTTCAGGCTCTTCAGTTTTCATCAACTCTTCTTGTGCTTGTTCTGTTATTCTATCGCCCTCGTCCATAGTGTTAGGCTTTACTTTTTCTGTTAATTTTCTAATCTTAGCTTCTAACACATTAGCTTTACGTTGTCTTTCTGCTTCATTATCAGTATCTAAATCATTCATTGACATCATGTAGTCTATGCCTGTTACCTCTGCTAAAGATTTAATATGATCTTCTACAAAAGGTTTTATAATAAGCTTTACATCTAGAGAATGCTCACCATCCATGACAGCTACTGTAAGCATAGAGCTTGCTACAACTGACACAGGTATTCCTATCTCTAACATTTCTAATATATTATCTACAGTACTCTCGTCTGTAAGTTGCTTCATATGAAACTCTAATGCGTCCATAGGTTCTGTTATTCTTGCAGGGTATTCCCAAGGAACGTTCTTAGGTTCTGACGTTAAGGACTGTCCTGGTATTGGTGCTTCTAGTGGGTGAACCATTTTATATTATCCTATTTAGTAAATCCAGCGCCAAAGTATAGTCCTACTATGGCTGATACAATGTGTGTGTCTAGTGGTGTGATCACAAAACCTTGTGCCATCTTCCACTGTATAGCTTCATCTGGTCCAAACAACCAACTCATAAAACCACCAGTAGCCTCAGTGTATCCTACATATACGCTTACTTCAGGATACCATACAGCGACTAGCTTTGGCAATACAATAATAGAGAACACAGCAGATAAAGCTATAAGCCTACGTGTCCACGCAAAGTGTGAGTCATTCTTACCTGCGTCACGAGCATCTTTAACTGCAGACTTCCTGAAGTTAGCACGTTCCATGAGCATGTCATTCTGTGCTTGCTTAGACTTTATTGACTGACCCCATATAGACATTACTCCACCAAGTATGGTAGAGAAAAGCATGGTGATTAGTTCTAGTGGTAATCCAAACATTAGTTATACATCTCTTCTCTTAGTGCGTTTGCTCTTCTAAATCTAGCATCTGCCACAGTAGTGCCGCCACTGTGACCTACTACTTGTGCTAGTTTTTCTGAGGTCAATCCATCTATAGTTTCTGAGACTCCATTTTCAGGGTTCATTCTATTTAAGAAAAAGTTTTTGTTAGGAAGTGTAAGATATGCCATTGCTACTGCTACTGCATGTTTAGGATCATTAACTAACTCAGGGCTACTAACTAAATCAAGACCTAGAATATCGCCTACTTTTTTATAATTATCACGACCACTTAACTGAATCAGTCCACGCCCCTTAAATGTTGAACCATCGCCAGCTTGAGTATTACCTAACTTACTACCAATTGCGTCTGCATCAGTACCATATATGAAGTCAAATATCTCATCACCTGAAGCAGTTGAACCTAAAGCCTCTATTTTTTGTTTTCGTCTTTTCCCTTTTGCAGTCAACGGTTTATCTACATCATTGTCTACATGCATATATTTATTGTCGGTTACAAAAACTCTAACGGCACTTTCTATGTCGTGTCCAACCTCAACCAAACCAGTTCCAGATTCTGCTTCAACAGTAGCTACAAATGCAGCAGCCCTCATAGGATCTTTAATATTTTTCTTTGACCAAGCTTTAAGTTTTTCAATATCTGGACGTGTGCCATCAGCGTTTAAAACATCATTTACTTTAATAGTTGCTTCCCTTGGATCTAAGGTATCAGGGTTTTGCATTGCTTTAATAGTTTCGTCATCTACTTGTCCTGATACAGGTATGTTGTTTTTGTACTGAAACGCTGCTAATGCCCTACTAGTTCCAGGGCCAAAATCTCCATCAACAGTTATTTCTAAGTATTTTTGAACACCTTTTATTTTAGCTGTTTCATCTGGAGAAAATAAATCTGGTCTAGCTTTTGGCCTACTCATTAACCCACCTGTAGGTACATCATCTAAGTTAGGCTGATTGTCTTGGGCTTCCCCAACATCATCAATAGCACTACTATCAATATCAGCAATCTCTGCATCTGTAAGCGCCTCCTCTGTTTGCTTATCTGTTTCATCAAATGTTTCAGTTGGTATCTCAAGTAGATCAGGATCTCTTAGCATTGGGTCAACAAACTTTTCTACTTCTTGTTCTACACCTGCTTCAGTTAACATTGGAGAAAGAGGCCCACCTATGAAAGGATTAGGCTTAGACTTTAGTTGTGTATTCTTTATAGTATCTATATTAGCTAGAGCTTTTTCTTTTATAGCGGCAAGCTGCTCACCTAACTCTTCCTTAGACTCAGTTACTTTTTCAGAACTACGCACTAGCATTCTCTTAAGGAAATCAAAAGTATCGTCATTCTCTTCTTCCTCTGGTGGCTCTACAGTTATATCTTCTTGCATTAAACCATTAGGAGTGTTATCAGCAGAGTCAACTTTATTTAGGTCTGCTCTTTTTTCTTTAGACATAAAGAATCGTACTAGTTCTTGTGCAGTTAAAGTATTTGTATTATTCATTTCATTAAACATATTATGACCCTGTTCCTGCTAGTATTTTCGCTTCTTTTGGAAATGCATATGCCATTAAATAGTTACCAGCTAAACTAAATAGTTTACCAAAGGCACCACCTTTAGCTTGATCAACCTGAGCTTGAGCTTGCATCTCAGCAATTAAAATACTTTTTTGTCTGTCAATAGCACTTTCTGAAGAACGCCACGCATAGTCCATAATATCTCTGTCACGCATCCAGATCTGATCTAGTGCAGCTTGAGATAAGTTATTTACTTGTTTAGCATAGTCCATATTAGAAGCGTTTATTGCTGCTGTGTTCATAGTTTGAACAGACTGTCTCCATTGAGCGTTAGCTTGCGCTACAGTTAAATAGTTCTGTGCATTAAACATTTCACGAGCAGACTGTAGATCAGCGTTAAACTCTAATAAAGTGTTAGCTTGATCTACATTAAATTGTTGCATAGCGTTGGATTGAGAGGCGTTGAATTGATTTGTTTGAGAAGCTAAGTTATTAAAGAATTGCTGTGTTTGGTTTTCACTTGTAGCGTTAAATTGCTCTGCAGCATTCTTAGCAGCTTGGTCTGTAAACAGAGCTTGTACATTCTGTTGAGACTTAAACATAGCAGCTTGTTGTTGGTTAGCCAGATTAGACATGTCCATCTGTAAGAAGTTCTGTGCGTTCTGTACTTCAGCCTGTTGCCTGTTGTTTAAGTTAGACATATCTATGTTAGCTAATGCAGCAGCCTGTGCCATAACTACAGCTTGACTATTAGATAGGTTACCTAACGCCATAGTGTTTGCAGCACGAGAATCTTCTAGAGCTATCTGTTGATCAGCAGTGAAGTTCATATTAGCTATATCTGCAATCTTTGCTGCGTTTTGCACACGAGCTTGGAATGCTTGATCAAACTCTTGGCCTATAAATGTAGCACGTTGCTGTGCAGCAAGCATAGCACGTTGTTGTCTGTTAGACAGGTTCTGACCTTCAAACTGAGCCTGTACCTGTGCATCCATCTGAGCTATAGGTAATGCAGATTCCATTGCAGCTTGTATGACAGCTTGACCTGCTAGACTAGACGCACCTAAACCACGAGCAGAGAGTGTAGCCATTGCGGTACGCATAGATCCAGCAGCCCAAGCAGGTGTCTCACCACCCTCAAAGTCAGCCATCAATGTTTCTAGCTGACCTGCAACTGTTGCCTGTCTACTTGGTGTAGCTTCTGCGTGTTGTATTGCTTCAGAAAATACAGCAGCAGTATGGGCATTAGCAGCACCAGATATTATTTCACTTGCACCTGTAACAGGATCAGTTTGTATCTGTCTTCCTGCAGGTCCATTTATTTTTATAGCGTTACCTTGTGCAGCTTTGATGTCATCAAGGGCTGATCCAGTTTGTTGCTGTGCAGTTATAGTGTCTGTAGGAGTACCTGTTACACCTGTTAGTTTAGCAGTCTCTGCTCTTACATCTCCTATAGCAGTCTGTGCTGTCATAGAACCTGCAGGTGCAGTTGTTGCACTTACTGGAGTAGATTGTAACACTTGACCTACTTGTGCAGGTGCAGTTACTACAGGTGCTATAGGCATAGCTCTACCTGCAGTAGATTCTATAACACTACCTGGAACTGCCTCTGGTTGTAATGTAACTACAGGGGCTGCTGCTACGTTTCCGGCTTGATTAAGATAAGCATTTAGTAGCATGTTTTGTTGCCCAGCTACTAGTGCATCTGCCGCCTGTGGGTTATATCCATATCCACTAGGAGTTCCTATATTTTGTGGTGTGGATTGAGTAGGGTTTAGAATAGGCTGCTCTGCATTATCATCATCTGCATTATCATAAGCAGGAATCCCACCATAAGAAGGATCACCTGAACCGCCTACTTGCCTAAGTAACCTTGCTTCATCAGGATTAATATAAGCAAGACTGTGGGGTTGTCCTCCTATTGTAGCATTTCTAGGCACTGTGCCACCAGGTGCGTATCCTATAATTGTACCGCCCTCTGCAGCATTAACAGTGGTTTGACCTATACCAGCAGGTAAAGTAGAGGGGGCTTGAGCTATTGGTGCAGCTTGCGTTGGTGCAGCAGGATTATCTACTTGTTTATATCCTGGTGGTATATACTGCTGTGGCACTCCTCCTATAAAGGTAATATACATTGACATACCTTGAGGATTACGAAATAATCGTGTCTCAATCTGTCCTGGTGCTGTACCCCCTTGTTGAATTTGTTCAAACATCGTTTGAGGTTGGTAATAAGATTGTTGTGCAGTCGCACTATCAACAAACTGACCTACTTGATTTGTAAATAGGTTTTGGTAACTAGGTACATTCATAGCTTGCGTACCTGAAGTTGGGTTTATAATTGCTGGTCCTGCTGGTGGTGTATAGCTTGAATAGTATTCTGGGATATTAGGCGAGGCTGGTTGATAACCTCCTGCAGGGGGTGTTACACCTGCATATCCTGGGATTATACCTGCACCTGCAGTAGTGGACACTGGACCAGCACCTGTGTTGTCTACTATATTTTTTAACTTTTTCTTACCTAAGTCTGCCCACTGTAATGAGTTGTCCAGATCAAAAGATCCACCAGTTTGTGAATCATATTCTTGTGTATACTTTTCTGGAGCCGAAGAACTCCATGATGGCACTGAACTAACTGTAGATGCTACTGTAGTCTCTATATTATTTTGATTCATATAGTCTTCTATGAATTGAGCATTTGCAACATTATCATTAACCATGAACTTATAAGGCTCACCTGTTGCAGGATCAATCTTTCCTGCATATTTATCTATGTTTGCTTGAGTACTTTCTAAATAACCATATTCATTTATAGCAGTCTGACTAGCGGTGTAGTGAGCATTTAAACCTGCATCTAGTGGTGAAGTATTTAAAGTGGAGTTTTCATAGAAACCTGAAGCTGCACCAGGTTTGTATCCATATTCTTGTACCAAAGCTTGTGATTGCATAATTACATCACTAGGATCTGTAGCATCAAGACCAGCCGCAGCCGCAGCAGCAGCCATAGCATCTGAGCTAACACCTGTTGTTTGTGATGCATATACTAAATCTGCTAGTGCTTGAATTGCTTCTGTAGTTGCCATACTATATTCCTTATTTACCCATTGTCATCCATACCGCACCTGCAATAAATGTCAGGACTCCAACGGTAGATACTTTTACTAATGTTGACCATATTGATCTGCGTGTATCACGCCACGCTTCTATTAAATTACGCATCTCTAGTATATCTTTTTGTGCATCATTATCAAGTAACCCAATAGAACGTAGTGCTTCCTTAGCACCACGCCTAGCTGCGTTGTCTAGCATTGTCTCTACTTCTTCTGGGGTAAGCTTGATGTCACTCATAGTTAAACTCATAAGTCCTTATTTGTCAAGTCTTTACTAATAATTCTGTCGCTGAAATAGCAGTCCCTGCCAGTACGCTTGGACTATCTGCTGTCTCTCCTATCGTTCCATCATTCTGTACAAAGTATTGCTGCGCTGCGGTGAGGCCAGACTGGTTTGTGCTGAGTGAACCGATAATGTCTACCGTGGCGCTAGAGTCAGCGTTTACTTGGCCTCTGGTTATGTCTGTATAGCCTACTTGAAGGACTTTACTTGTACCATACCCTGAGTTGCTGCCAGAATAGTAAGACAACACCATTTTTTCAGCATTACTGTCATAGACCAACCCGTTTTGTCCATTGGTAGCACCACTTTCAAATACGGTAGCGGAATCAAAGCTAATGGATGTTCCGTTAACAGTTCCCGTCTTAAATGTTCCTACGTTAGAAGAACCTTCTCCGTATGCAATCACCATTTTACCTGCTGTTGCGTCAAAACGCACTCTAGGGGATGTGGTTTCAGTGCTATTAAAAATTACAGGGCTTCCAAAACTAATTGATTCTCCAGATACAGTTCCAACAATAGCCGTTCCCACTGTCCCGTCAGCATATGCAATTACTATCTTATTATTAACTGTATCAAAAGATACGTTGGGGTTATTTGTTTCGGCTGCTTCAAACACCACAGGCGTACCGAAACTAATGCTGGTGCCGCTAACAGTGCCGACTACGGCATAACCGTGTGTGGAGTTGGAGCCGTCCTTATAAACAATAACGACCTTGTTACTGTTGGAGTCAAAAGTTGCCGATACATGGGTGGCATAATCAGCATTTAAAAAGGTTGCTTCACTTCCAAAACTAATAGAGGTTCCGCTAACCGTCCCGACGATAGCTTTGCCT
>Ga0070746_10002865_pt1 | contig 10258 bp, 12 predicted proteins | sample VirMetDEL_Mar_21_FD_77016 | JGI IMG/M metagenome (GOLD analysis project Ga0070746, IMG submission 77016) | Aqueous microbial communities from the Delaware River and Bay under freshwater to marine salinity gradient to study organic matter... | ecosystem: Environmental > Aquatic > Marine >... | reverse complement strand
CCCCCCTCTCATTTTTTTACTTTTGTCATTTTTTTAGGTATCAGATGCTTCAATTGATTTATATTATCATCAACAATTTTATTTTCAACAACTTCATTATTATCATTAGTATCTTCTAAACAACTTGCTATTTACTTCATCTATATCTTTATCATAATAACATATCCTATTGATTACATCGTTTTCTATCTTCATATGAAAGAATCTGTTTAGGGAGTTTATTAATTGTTACTCTACATAAGTTCCATAAAAAATTCCTTTTCTCTCTACTTTTGCTGGTGTATTCTTCTCTCTTTTTTCTAAATCTTTTATAAGTTGTTCTTTATCTCTTTCATTTTTATTTGGGAAATTTTTATAAACATAATCTCTTCTAATTCTATCTTTTTCTTTCTTATATTCTTGTGCTACTATTCTCATTTTGTTTTGCCAATTCATAGGTTTTAATCTTTCACGATTATTTCTTGTATAATTACTCATAAATATTTCATAAGAAGGAAATGTATATAGTGTTCCTCCTTTTTTAATCTTTGATTTATTATTTTTAGTAGATTTAGTAGGTTTAGTAGATTTAGTAGGTTTAGTAGATTTAGTAGGTTTAGTAGATTTAGTAGGTTTAGTAGATTTAGTAGGTTTAATATAAGTATTCATTACTACTAAATAATAAATTTTTTTTATCATTCTAAATCAATTTTAGTATTGATTTTTATTATTTTTATATTTTATATTTGATTTTTTTACAATATTTATTATAATTATCAAAAAGATAATGTAACTACTATATTTGATATACCATATCGTAAATATGACTTTGAAAAAATTTTATATATACCCCCCCCCCCTCTCATTTTTTTACTTTTTTTTTAGGTATTAAATGCTTTAATTCAATTTTATTAGCATCAACAATTTCATTTTTAACTACTTCATTATTATCTTCTTTATATTCAAAATCATCACTATCAGTATCATTATCATTATCAGTTTCATTGATAAAATCAGTTTTAAAAAACTTCAAATATTCACTTTTAATTTTTAAACCTGTAAAGCAATAACAAGGTTTATTCCCATTTGATTTACATCTTTGTTTTTTGTAATCATAAATTTTACTTAATTTATTGAGTACATCGCCATCTTTCATAATACCAAGTTTTTTATCACCATAAGCATATAAATTCTTTTTAAATGTTGATATTTCATTTTTAGTTAATCTATTATCAGTATTATCTTCTGCTTTTTCAAAATATTCATTTATTATATTAACAATATCATTTTGATTATACATTTCATTTTCCTTTTTAAGTTGTTCTATCATTTTAGGTATTCTAACAAATTTACAATCTTCATAATTATCTAATATTAACCATAAAAAGGCATCTCTAAATTTATCTTCGTATTTAGCAATGCAATCTTTTGGGTCAAGACCATCTATTTTAATTTCATTTTTATATAAAGGATTACCTTCCGTAACTCTTTCATTATTAAATCCATATTGAGTTTTTATAAAATTACAATTAGCATAGCAATCTACCGGATTAATTCTTGGAAATCCATTACAATATATAGTTAGACAAAATTGAGGTATAAAAGACATTTGATTATCTTTACCGAACCTTCTACAAGTTTTAGTATCTCCTCCTGATGCGATAGATTTTATAAAAGTTCCATTTCCAATTTTATCATCAGGAATTTCACTAACATATACCCATCTTTTCCATCTATAATCAAAGAAATAATAATTATCTTTTGATGCGTCGCTTGAAACTTGATTATTACATATTCTATCAAAACCTAATTCTCCAACATAATCACCAAAAGCACTCTTGAATAATTGTTGTATTAGCCCTTTCCCAGAATTCCTTTCACCGCATTCCAAATTCCAATATTTATCTCTAAAATTACCTGCTATTGTTCTTGCATGTATTTTCAAAGAGGCTTCAAATACATCTTTATCTTCATCTTTATAAGCACCAACTAATAGATTATATATTTTATTAATAAAATCAATTATTTCATCTGTTTTTTTTGGAAAATTATAATCTAATTTGATAGTTGATACAACTTCGGTAACAGGGTACTTTTTAAACATCTTTTCTTTCATAAAATAAACTCCATCATTAAAAGATAAAGTCCCTATTGTTGAATTATTTAATTTATGACTGAAACAATCATCGCCATAATCATCTCTTAATTTAATACCTTCAAATATACTCGTTAATTTGCCGTTACCTGAATTGATATTGTATTTATTAATGTTTTCCATAAGCCTTTCATAATTTATTTTTGACATCTTACCTGACATATAACCATAATCACTCAATATTTTATCATATTTAGTACCTAATACAAAAATATTCATATCTTTTAGAATGTTTTTAGTAAATATTTGAAAATCTTCGTCTTTTGAACTCCATATGTTTTCTTTCTTAATATACTTTGTTTTTGTTTGATAATCAATATTAATAATATGTTTATTTTCTCTAATAAATAAATCTGCTATTTCAGTTTCATTATAGTCTTTTAAAATGTATTCTCTTTCATAAGAATAGATATATTCATTGGGTAATATAATACCTTCATCTAATTCTTTATAATGAAATTCAATATTAATATTTAATTCTTCTTTGATATACTTACTAATGTCATCTAATAACTTGTCATCTAATTTTAGTTTCTTTTGATAATTAGTTAAATTATTTGTAAATTCCTTGTATTTATTAGGTAATAGCAATTGTAATCCGTCATATTGTAAAGATGAGTATTTAATACCTTTATCATCTAAATACTTAATTAAACATTCTAAAACAATATTTTCTTGTTCTTGTAAAATGCGACTTAATACCTTACCTTTTAAATTATTACTCAAATCATCTAAACCTTTATCTTTTTTGAAAATACTATAATCATTAACTTCATCATATCTAATCTGTCTTTTGTTAAATCTTTCAATTTTTTCTTGAATTGCTTTTTTAGTATTATCAATATGTTCTTTAAATTCATCTGCTTCATAAATACAATTTTGTAAATATTTAAACTCATTTATAAAGTTTTTGAACCATTCGCATTCATAATAATCATATTTATCTAAATCTTCATTATACATCATAGATAAAAAGACTTGTTTTACAATATCTTTGTTTGTCTTTGGATATTTTTTAACAACATCATCAATATAGAATTGCCTATTTTCGGCGTAATCTAATATGTTTTTACATTTACCCTCATCAATATAATCTCTTGAATTGATTAAATGTTTTAGTAAATTAAAATGAGCGTTACGCATATCAATATCTATATAATAATTTCTCCCTATTGTATGCCTTAATTCCCTCATAATATTTTGATATGATACAGGTTGAATAGCATATTTTCTACTATTTAATGAATGAGTATCGGGTTTGAAATAAACTTTTTGATAATTTTTAGTTGTTGTTAAAGCATTTATTAACATACTCATTTGATTTTTAATATGATTACAAAAGTCTTCTTTGGATTGTTTATAAATTTTGCGATTATTAACTTTATTATAAATTAAATCTCCTACTTTATTAGCATTATGATATATATATAATATTGCCTTGCGATCATAGTATTCTGTTGCTTTATAAATTTTATCTTTAATATTTTTTTCATAATTGTTAATATTATCACCTTCATTTATTCTATACAATATTTCTTCATTACCATCAAAGTCATAAACATTATTTATTTTTTCACCTTTCTTAATTACAAAATCAGTTAAATCATAACCTTCATTATATATATCAAAGTTGAAATTAGTTTCATCAATATCTATTTTCTTTAACTGCTTAATAACGCTTTTGTCATTTAAATAATTATTAATTTTATTATTAATTAAGTAAGGGAATGTCTTATAGTAATTAATAATAACTTTACATATATATTTAGTTTCATATTCGCTTTCTTCTTCTGTTTTGATAGATAAATCATATTCCTTATCATTAATATTATGAATACAAAACTTAATTAAAGATTTTAATAGATTGATACATTCGCTTTGTTTTTTTTGTATTTTAATCCTACTGATTTCGTCTATTGAAAAGGTCATTTCAAAATATGGTTTATAAAGTATATTTGCTTCTAATATTTTGCGATTATCAGTATTAATAGGTTCAATTTCGTCATTTGTTAAATAATTTTTTAGAACTTTTTTTTTTTCATACTCTAATCTCTTCTGCTTTTCTTCTTCTTTTGCTTTTTTATCTTCTTCTGCCTTTTTCCTTTTTTGTTCTTTTTCTTCTTTTTCTTGCTTTCTTTTTTCCTTTTCAACTTCTCTTTCTTCTATTTTTTTTTTAGTTTCTAAACATTTCTTATTAGCATCATCTATTTTTTGTTTAATAGTTGAATTATCAATTTCTAATTTTTTACCCAATAACTCATTTATTAAATCATCTTTATTTTTATCTTTTAAATTTTTTATACTGATATAACCTTCCTTTGCTATATTTATAATATCATTAACTTTTAAAGGTATTAAATCTTCTTTTCGGTATTTATCATTGTTTAAAATAAATAATTTAGTATTATCTTCCATTATAGGTAAATTATTTATTTCAGTATCAACTATTCTTTCACTTAAAAGGTCTTCGTTCATTATGTATATAAATATAACGCTTATCTTTATATATTATTATGAGAAAAAAAATAAAGTCGTTTCTTATACTTTAACCGAGCAATTGATATTCTTTAAATCTATATTATCATTTAAAATCCTTTCAAGTATTTCTAATTTTGCTAATTTTTCGTTGATTTCTTCTTTTTCTTTTTTTTTCATCTGCCTATAAAATCTGCTATATTCAATTTGTTTCTTTCTATATTCATCGTCCTCTTTATATCTTTTGCGATTATTAGATGCTTGTATTTCCAAATTCTTTTTTTCAGGGTTTCTTTTATAATATTCCCTATAATAATTTCGTCTATATTCCTTTAATTTTAGTTTTTTTTCCTCTTTAATTTGTTCCTCTTTTTTCGCTTCATACTCTTTATCTCTAATACTCATATCAGTCATTATTGTATATAAATACAACGCTTATCTTTATATATTATTATAAGAAAAAAAATAAATTCTAATTATTTCATTCAAAACTTTATTTCAATATTTACTTCATCTTCCGTTGTTTGCTTATCAAGTTCCTTTAATTTATTGTCAATAAACTTATCAAGATTTTTGTTTTTGTTTTTAGATTTAATTTCATTTATACCATTTATATAAGCATTTTTATAATAATCCCTTTGATTACAGATATATTGATTTCCAATACTAATTTCTCTGTAAGCGTTTTTTAAAAAGTTTGTTTCATTAACAAGATTATTATAGTCTTTGACATTTTCATTATAATTTTTCTTTAACTTATCAAAATCATCTTTCATTTTTAAGAAATTTTCCTCCAATTTTTCATACCTATCTATTTGAGAAATTAACCTATTATTGTCTTCTCTTATCAAAATGTATGATATTGTTTTATCCATAAATTTAGTTTTAGAATTAGATTTAGTTTGATTATTAGTTTCTCTAATGTCTTTGAATATCTCTTCATACCTACCTATCATATTCTTATAACATTTCGCTATGTTATTAGTCAAAATATTTAACTCCCTTTTTTCAAAATTGCTAATTCTATAATAGTTCTTCGTCCTACAAAAAAAACAATTTTGTATATGGAATAAATGACCTTCTCCATCTTCAAATTTTTCTTTATTATCAATACTCTCAAATCCCAAAGATTTTAAAGGTGATGTATTAAAACAATTAAAGCAAATTGAATTGCTACACTCTTTACATTTTAATAAATCGTTTTTAGTATTAGCAAAGCAAATATCGCAAATATTTGCATCTTCTAATTCTTCCTTTAATTTATTATTAGTATCTACATACTGACTGATGTTTAAATTTTCATTTATTACTGACATATTATTAATAAAATGTTCTCGTTATTTATATATAAGATTATTTTTTTATATGTTTTAACCATATCATTATAGTCGCATTATAATATTAAAAAAATGTATTTTTATTTATAAATAAATAAATTCTTACACCTTATTAATCTTTAAAATGTTTCTTATTCCAACATAACCTAATTAAAAACTCATTCATTAGATATATTTTTTTTAAAATAATGTTTAAAGAATATATTAATGAAGATGAAAAATATAGCAAAAGATATGAAAGCAATTTAGGTTCTGATTTTAAAAGAAAGAGTGATACTAATCATATATGTATTAAAAATTATTAGTAAATTAAAAAATAGTACATGTATGACAAAATTTTAAAATTTTAAAAATGTTTTTAAAAATTTTATAAAATGATAAATATGTACTATTTTAATATGATATTTGATTTTGAATTATAAATACTACTTCTTCTTCTGTAAAATAAGTAAAGACCATATCAATCACTTTTCTTTTTTGTTAAATAAAGAACCACCATCCCCATACGCTTCGTTAAGTTTATCTACTATAAAATCTTTACTATAACAATTAGGATAAAAATTAAGATTATCATAATCATATAAAATATAGTTTGTCATAACAGTATCCAATATAATTGGTACATCCATCATTTTAAACATTTCATCTGTTAAATCATCGGAATAATCATCACAGTTTTGTAGATAATGTAGTTTATTCTCAAGTCGTTTTTTAGTTTTCTCATCATGTATTATTAATTCTTTTTTAATATCTATTATTTTATCTTGTATATCTTGGGGCAATTCGTAGAAGTAATTGTTTTTGAATGTTAATCCTTCCATTATCAATTTGATAAATTGTTAAGATTGCAAGCAATATTTATAATATCATTTTTTTATTTTATGAGAACAAATTACAACATTTTTATTTTATTAGCTATTATATCTTCGTAAATACTATTACCATAAAGGTCATAATATTCATATTCTAAATTTTTTAATTCTATATGTTCGTTTATATCATCGCAGTTTGCTTTTGAAAAAACTCTATCATATAACTTAATTTTCTTATACTTATTTAATAATGCTTTGAATTTATCTTCATAACTAATACCTGAATATATTTCGCTATAATATGATAATTCTTTTATAAATATTAACTTTTCCTTTTTTGTTAATATATTTATAAATTGCCTTATCAAACTCTCATTAGTTATTCCAAAAAATTCAATAAAATATTTTTTATCAAAAAATCTATTAATATGTTTAATATATTCTTTGTCCCTATTACTAATATTCATTATCAGTATAATAATATATTATATTATTTTTTCTTAAATACTTAATAATAAATATAAATGTATAATCTAAAATCTAATAAAAATATATTATTTAATTAAGTTAATGACTAATCTTAATGATGATTGCTGTATATGTTTAAATAATACTGATAATACTAAACTAAAAAAATGTAAAACTTGTATTAATTCAGTTTGTGATGATTGTATTTCTAATCTTGATTATAATTTAGATATTGATGAATTAAATGAAAATATTGATTTAACTTATAAATGTCCTTGTTGTTATTCAGTTAATATTTTAAATGAAACCCATAAAGATTATTCAACTATTTATAAAAATAAAACTACTGATCTGATAATTGATTTATTAGAAATTAAAAAATCGTTTATATTTGTTAAAAATCAAATGAAACATTATGAAAGTATTATTGAAAATAAATATTACGAGATGAATAAGGATGTATTATTAACTACTTAAAGTTTTTTTTCAAAAGTTGTTCTTTATTGATTTTTAATTCTATAAAAACATATTACTAATTTCATAAAATTTAAAATTTACTTTCATAAAAATGTATTAAAAAATAACAAAAATTAAAAAAATTGATAAATTATATAAAGATTTATATCATCAAACATAATGATTGTTGGAATTCCTAATATCACCTACACTCTTTACATGGAAAATACTAAGAAACAAAGGGAAAAAGAAGCAAAGTTTCAAAAAAAAAAACAGAATATGCTAACAGCAAATGCCTGTATTGCTGAATGTATTGAAATGTCTAAAAATATGGCTTACCAGATTAAATGTTATGAAGTATATTACAATAAAAATATCAAGCAAATGTATGAAATGTATCCAGATATTCCTAAAAAAGAGTTAGACGATTTAGTATTTAAACTCTACATGGTGGAAAATAACTGGTCGCTGGAAATTGATATTGAATAAATAACTATATATGTATCTTGTTTGTTATATATTTTTTATTTATTTTTCAAGTTTTCTAAAAGCCATTTCTAAATCATAATCGGGATTATCAGGATTTAAATTTTTTTGAATATGTTTCAATTTGCTTTTAGCCATTTCTAAACCTTCTTTTGTTAGTTTAGATTTAGATTTTTTAGGAGAAGACCTTTTAGGAGGTGATGGTAAAGGTGGTGGATTAGGAGGTCCTTTTGGTTTCAATTTACTTTTAGCCATTTCTAAACCTTCTTTTGTTAGTTTAGATTTTGGAGAGTTTGTTTTAGGTGGTGATTGAGTTTGTTTATCTGTTTCTGCTCTATTTCCATCTAAAAATTTTGGTGAATTATTAGAAGTTGATTTTCTTGGAGATTGTAAAGGTTTCCTAACTCTTGTAACTGATTTTGGTAATGGAGGAGGATTAGGAGGTGCTTTTGGTCTTAATTTACTTTTAGCCATTTGTAAAGTTTCATTTGTTAGTTTAGATTTAGATTTAGGCGAAAACCTTTTAGGAGGTGATGGTAAAGGTGGGGCATTTGGAGGATATTTTTCAAGTTTAAACATTTTTATAATTTCATCATCTTCATAAAATTTTTTTGAAAAAGGTATTGTTCTTAATATTGCTTCTTCTAATGATATTTTTGGATTTTGTTTTTTTAATATTATAATGTTATTTTTAAAATTTTCTATTCTATGTTTTACTATTCTTTCACTTTGTTCTTTATAAGTACTTGGTTTATCTTCATAAATACTTGGTTTATCTTCATAAATACTTGGTTTATCTTTCTTAGGATTAAACTTTTCTTCTAAATATTTTAGTCTTTGATTTTCTTTTTCTCTTAGTTCTTTGTCTTTTTTTCCTGCTTCTTTAAATTTATTAACAAAATCATCAGTTACAATTTTATTTTTTAATAATCTTTCATATTCGTCCCTTTCAGTTTCACCAAATAAAAAACTCATTTATTCTATAAAAATAATATATATTATTATTAACTACCTAATATAAATTCATAATACTCTACATTCCTATTAGGTTTTATTCCTGAATATTCTAATAATTTATTATTAGGGATATGATTTAACCCTTCTAAATATGTATGATGATAATCGCCTGTAACTATTACTGATTTATTAGCTTCAACTAATATATCATAATAAGTAGGTTTTTTAATTCTATCACTTATAAAAGTTACCCCATTTTCTTCTCCAAAAAATTCATTATAAACATTTATTAAAATGATGTCTTTATTTGTTTCAAATTTACTGAATAAAAACTCATCAATACAATAAGAAACATTTAAATAATTTATAGTTATTGAACCTTCAAATGTTTCAATAATTAAATATTTTAAATGTTTTTTAAGTTTATTTATTTTTTTATTTAATAAACTAATTTGTTTATCAATATCGTCTGCTACATTATCTAATATTTTCTCTATTAAATCGTCAGTTAATAAATCAAAATAGTTCATTACAATATTAAATGATTACTATTATCATTTTTTTTTATATCATTTGTCATCATATTTTTTTCATATTCAATAAAATTATAAAAATAAATTAATCAATTATTTTTTAGTTCGTCTTTTACGGCGTTTTCTTTTACCCCCTGTTTGATTACCATTTAACATACCCAGCAATCCACCTACATGATTTCTTCGTTTTTTTCTTCTTTTACCTCCATCTTGTTCTACATTACCGCCTTTCATTTTACGCTTTTTATAAACAGATAATCTTATATGTCTTCCCTTGCTTAAAACATACATAGATGATGACCCAACTTTTTTATATAATACCTTCTTTTTACCAGCTACAACAACTTTTTTACTTTTACCAGTTTTACCCGTTACAATAGTATATTTTGATTTCGCCATTTTTAGTACTATTTTTTTAATGAGATAAAAAAAATAATTATTAAGTTTTTTAAACTCACCTTAAAAAATCATAAAGTTATATGAAAATATAAAAATTAAGTACCTAATTCGTCGTATAACTCTTTAATCTCTCGTAAATCAGTAATAGGAATTTTAAAATGTTCCTTATTGAATATTACTTGTCTTTGATAAGAATTGAAT
>Ga0070746_10002859_pt1 | contig 10269 bp, 10 predicted proteins | sample VirMetDEL_Mar_21_FD_77016 | JGI IMG/M metagenome (GOLD analysis project Ga0070746, IMG submission 77016) | Aqueous microbial communities from the Delaware River and Bay under freshwater to marine salinity gradient to study organic matter... | ecosystem: Environmental > Aquatic > Marine >... | reverse complement strand
TTTAGGCATACCACAGTCAACTGCTATAACTTGTGTCAAACCTAGTGGTACAGTTAGTCAATTAGTTGACAGTGCTTCAGGTATACATGCTAGACATAATGACTACTACATCAGGACTGTACGTGGTGATAACAAAGACCCACTCACACAGTTTATGAAGGATAGTGGCATACCTAGTGAGCCTGATGTTATGAAGCCTGACAGCACAACTGTGTTTAGCTTTCCTATGAAGTCACCTTCAGGTGCTATCACTAGAACAGCTATGTCAGCTATTGAACAGCTAGAGTATTGGCTTATGTTTCAAAGGCATTGGTGTGAGCATAAGCCTTCTGTAACTGTATCTGTTAAGGAAGATGAGTGGATGAGAGTTGGAGCATGGGTATATGATAACTTTGATGAAGTATCAGGTATATCTTTCCTGCCCTTCAGTGACCATACATATGCTCAAGCACCCTATCAAGATATAGAAAGAGAAGAATACTTAGAGTTAAAACAAGTTATGCCTAAGTCTATTGATTGGTCTAAGTTAGCAGACTATGAGAAGGAAGATACAACTAGTGGTGGTAGAGAACTAGCTTGCACAGCAGATGCGTGTGAGATGGTTGACATACAGGCTAGTTAATGATAGAAGATACAGTACAACTAATATGGTGGCAGTGGTGGTTACTCATTGCCATCAGCATAAATACGACAATAAACTTAATTGTTTTCTTCAAGGGTAGGAAGCTACACATAAGAGAACTATTACATCTTAAACCCAAAGCGAAAGGAGTTGCTCATGGAAAACCTAGCACCAAGTAAAGAAGACAGAAAAAAGTTTGACATAGACCTAGAATATGGTAAAGTAAGGGAACAATTTGTAGCAGACATGTTACAAGATAAGAAGATAGAAGTAAAAAGTGAAAGAGATAAGTGGCAAAAGACAGGTAACATAGCTATAGAGTATCAGTCATATGGAAAGCCTAGTGGTATCAATGCAACAGAAGCCGACTATTGGTTTCATAATCTATGCATAGGTAAAGACGTATTCTGCACACTAGTATTTAGTGTAGATAATCTCAAGAAGCTAATCAATGGATTAGACTACAAGAGAAGTGTATCAGGGGGAGACCACAACGCATCAAGAATGTATTTACTAAAACTTGATAAGTTGTTTTCGTCTGACGTTTTAAAAACATTTAAAGGAGAAAGTTAATGAGAGAGATGATATTACAAGCATTAAAGAGTAAGATATCAGGACAGATAAATGGTCACATAGCTAATATAGAAGCGATGATGACTAATCCTGTGGGTATAGGAGACCATCCTACTATCGTAGAGACTATAGAAAAAGAACTAGGTGCTCTAGAACATGAGAATGGTAAACTAAATAACCTAGTAAGGTTTTTTGAAAGGAGACAAGAGGATGCAAAAGCAGAAGAAGAAACGAAATCCAAATCTAAGTAAGTATGATGCTCCCTTGAGAATACAATTCGACAGGGGGTTCAATGCCTTTAAGGGTAAGCAGTATGTGAGAAACATTAATGGAGCAAGAATTATAGCAACTGAAAGTCCATACAATATAAACACTATGCAATATAGAGAGTGGCAACGAGGTTATAATTCTGCATATGCACAGCAATTAAAGAAGGTGAAGAATGTTGAAGCTAGAAGAAGAAGCGAAGAAGTTCATGCAGGATAACTTAGTTATAAAAGAAGTAATGACTGCTGATTTCTACGAAGCACGTGCAGGACAGACTGCTATCTTTCCAAAAGAAAAAGCCTTAGAGTATTTAGCTCTAGGCTTGACTAGTGAAGCAGGTGAGGTAGCAGGTAAAGTTAAGAAGATAATACGTGATGGCAAAGGAAACAAAGAAGCCATAGCCTATGAGATAGGTGATGTTCTTTGGTACTGTGCTGTATTAGCTAGTGAGTTGGGTGTCAGTTTAAATACTATTATGAAAAAGAACTTAGAGAAATTGCATGATAGGAAAGAACGTGGTACACTTGCAGGTTCAGGAGATGACAGATAAATTATTGGTAAGGCTTAACTAAAGCCTTGCCTAATATCTTTCCCATAAGAAAATGATTCTTATCAGGCTCTTCTTCTTGCATTTGCATTACAGTCTTGCCATACTTACCCATATAAAATTCATCAGCTAAAGCTCTTTTCTCTTCAGTCAGTTTAATATACTCGGCTCTATCAAAAGGTGTATAGCTTTTACCTTTAGCTTTCTCTTCCCCCATAGCAACTGCTTTAGCTACAGTCTTCGCTAACTTTCTATACTTAGCTAACTTATTCTTAAATGCTATTCTTTGTTTTACTTTAGACAAGCCTTGATAATATTCAGTATCTAATTCTCTAGGTAAATATTTCTCTACGTATTGACCCATAAATCTTTTAACGTATGAGTCTGCTTTCTTATCACCTGTAGATGGTAACACATCCCAATTCTGCATGTTAAATTTAACTAACTCTTGCTCTACAGGATTACGCACTTGCTCTTTTCGTAGACCAGTTAGCTGTGAACCTATTGTGCTTTGTCTAATAATAGGACCTTCACGTGTAGCTGATTCTGCTATAGGCAATGACCTTTGAGATAAATCTGTACCAAAGATAGCTTGTCCTGTAGCATCAGTTAGACCTGCTAAGAAAGGCATGTTTCTAGTAGCTGCTTTTTTAAATGAATCTAGACCTCTTTCAACACCACCAAATCCTTCTATCTGTTTAGCACTTCTTACATAGGCGGCTTCTACATCAAAAGCTGCTTCAATATCTGTTATCATTTTGATAGGAGTAAACGCACCACCAACTAATTCACCTAGATAACCTGACATATATTCAGATATCTTTTCTCCTTTGATACTATCAATGCCTTCTTCACTACCTATAGTCTGATATAAACTATCTATTAAATAGGATGCAGAACCACCTCTAAACATAGCACCTGTGTATCCTTCAAGTATTTCTTTACCTGTTAGACCTGAGAAACCATCATTCTGAAACTGAACCATTAACTCACCCACTAATAAGTAAGGTGCTAATGGAAAGAATGGTCTTAAGTCTACCGTTCTACCATCATCTGACTTAGCTTCATACCATTTTGTACCATCTTTATTATCATAAGCATCTTTACGAGTCTTGTAAGCCGCAAACCAAGCTGCACTACCTACGATACCTCTAGACATTTGCTCTCTAGCTTGGTTTAATTGTCTTGCACCTAAGTCTTTCATGTCTTGGTCTTTTTTTAATACATTAAATATACCCCTACGACCTGTATTAATGGCTGCTAATACACTACCGGGTTGATATTGCAAGTTAAACTGCATAGCATTGACCATAAATCTAGCATAAGGAAAAGCACCTGTACCTAGTGGTATTCCTACGGCTCCGGGTAAAGGACCTAAAGCTTCATTAAGTTTTACAAAGACACTACCTAATGCATCACCTGTTTTACCACCACCTTTTCGTGGCTCACGAGAGAATGTAAAGTACAATGCATCTTCTGTTGCTTGTTGTAATTGTTTTGTAGGCAATGGTCTGCCATCAGCAACTACTTCTCTTACGTTAGTTCCCATTCTTCTTAATTGTTTATCTAAGGATGCAGTAAACACAGCACGTCTAAACATCTTATCCTGTGCCATGTTCAATCCGTTGAGCCATCTAGTTGTTTTAGATAGAGATTGATTACCTGTTACTTCTTGCATAGACCTATCTATCTGACGTAATAGAGCAGGGTTATATTTAAGTAAGGATTCAGTTAATTCTTTGGACTCAAAGCCATCTATGGTACGTAGTAGTGTATCAAAGGTATCATAGTATATATCTTTCATACCTTTCCACGTTCCTGCGGCACTGAACTCACCTTTACCTGCACTCTGTAATCCTCTACCTATATTATAAATAGATGATTCAACTAGGTTAGCACCACCCTCTATACCCACTCTCATTACACCTGTAGCTACGTTACGAACTGTAGTTGCTACCTGTGTAACCATTAAAGCTCTACGTTCACGGTCAAGTCTTAGCATGAAGTCATATGCATTACCCATAACACTAGTGGTCGCATCGTTCTTTCCAAACTTCTTATCAAACTCTTTGACAAGTTCAGGGTCTGATTCACGCAATCCTTTTATAAACTTACCTAATGGACTAGCTGTAGTAAGAGTCTTACCAGCATCACTAATAGATGTCATAGTTATTTTAGCAAACTGTTCTTGACTTAATCCAGCACGAGCCAACGCACCATCTAATACTTCTTGGTCTACTATCTTTATACCTTCAGCATTTAGATTAGCAAGTATTTCTGCTATAGCAGTCGATGCATTTTTAGTACCATCTAAATAATCCTTCATAAAGGCTTCTGCTTGTTCACCCTTATCTTTAGATATAGATTTAAATACGTCAGTAGCAATTTTAGCTACACGTTTAGTTAATTCAGGTTGCAAACTTGCTTGTGTTAAATCGGTCTTAGGGTCTAATGCATCTAGTATTTCTCTGCCTTCTAGTATAGCTTTGTCTGCTTCTATCTCTTTAAATGGGTCATGAACATCACCTAGTTCTTTGGATGTAGCACCTTCTGCTTTTAGTTTCTCTGCGTTCTTCTTTAGTAATGCTTCTTTAGCTTGCTTCTGTAACTTAATAGAACGTTCAGCACCTACTGTACCAAGTTTACCCATACCTAGTGCAGTTAAACCACCTAATCCTGCTGTTATACCACCTGTTAATACAGCACCCAATCCTATTTCTGATGCTCCAGCTTTTTCTTCACGGATTGCCGCAGCTACATCTATTTCTGAACCCCCACTAACAGCATAAGCACCTGCTCCTGCTCCTGCCGCAGTTTCTACTGCAAGAGGTGCAGCACTAGCTTTTAATCCTAGCTTCATTGATTGTCTTTTAACTTCTGCTTTGGCTGCTTCTTCAGCGGCAGTTTTAGTTAAGCCAGATTTAATACCTGCTTTAGTTGTATCTAAGAATAGTTTTTTTATAGCACTAGTAGCACCAAATTTAGCAACAGCAGTTGCACCAAAACCAAGATAAGTAAGAGGGTCTCTAAGCAAAGCTGAACCATAGTCTGCTATACCATCAAACCAACCTGTACCACCTTCTTCATAGAATGAAGGTAGCCTTTCTATATCACGGAATACTGCACCAAAGTTTGCTTTATCTTTTTCTGAAGCACTACGAGTCCAATCTACCTGACCCATGATGTCAAGTGTATTTGTATTTACATCACGGTAGTGTTCAATAAATCTATCAAGAAACTCTTGGTCACTTTCACCTTCTCTTTGACCCCCTTCTTCTCCAAAGCGAGATGCCATGTACGAATTAGCAGTGGCTAAGAAACGTGTGTCCTTAACAAAGTCATCATATGTTTTGGTTTTTTCAGTATCGTATGTTTCACGAGCATATTCTATGTCATCGGCTTTACCATACAATTCAGCTAGGGGAGTAGCTTCTTTAGGTGTAGTTGTAGTAGTAGTAGGAATAGCTTCTTCTTTAATAGGCTCTTCCTCTTCCTCTTGGTCAAAGATAGAGTATATATTATCTTCTTTATCATCTTGTGTTTCAATAGAGGAAGTAGTAGAAGAAGTAACCTTATCCTCTTCCTCTTCCTGTTGGTCAAAGATGGAGTATATGTCTTCTTTTTCTACCATTATCTATTTCTTCTTTTCTTTTTCTTTATTGGTTTTGGATTTCCATCTCTGTAATGAGTATCCCCATACTTTTCATCCCATGCATCTTCATCATCAGAATCAAAGAAGCTACCATCATCAGGTCTTGGGTCTACTTTCTCTATTACACTTTCTTCTTTCTTTTCTTTATATAGATTACTTATAGAGTCACTCTCTTTCTTCTTTGTCTGTTTACTTTGCTCAAAGTTTTTAAAAGTTTCTTCTACTAGATTCTTTATGTTTTCATTATAATCATCTGCACTTATTCCTTCAGGCTTTGGATATGCTTTTATTATAAATTCATGTAGCTTCTCTTTTTTTATACTAGGGTTTATGTTCTTTAAACCTACCACTACACTTAAACTTAAGTTTTTATTTTCCTCAACTAACTGTTGAGCTTTACTAGACCCTATCTTTTTAGTTATTTTAGTTTCACCACCTGATATTTTCTCCTGCTCTTCATCCATTATATTATTATAAATATCATTTAGTTCAGGGTCAGATTGAATTACCTTTAATCCATTTGAACTTATTCCACCCGGATTTCGTATTAAGTTATTAACAAAGTCAGTTTTATATTGTGATACTTTTTGTTTTTTAAACTCTTCTTTCTTTTCTAAGTCAGTTATAATTTTACCATCATCGCCTGTAACAATATCCTGTTTAAATCTGTTCTCAATACCAGCTAAACCATTCTTCAATGTAGTTTGATAAAAACCTACAGTGGCTTGCCCTTTGGTTTTATTCTGTTCTTTAGCTATTTTTAAGGCTAGACTATTGCTTTCCTCAAACTCATTAAGAGTAGCTTGTTTTTCTAAAGCTTTAGTATGTTCAGGCGTACCTACTTTATATTGAGTTAAGTCTCTAAGTATATTAGCTTTTTGTTGGTCTACTGACTTAGCATCTGTATTTATCTTACTTAAGTCTAAAGTACCTGTACCATATGTACCACCCGGTTCTATAGCTGTAGGTACTGCATCTAGAAGACCTGATTCTACATACTGCTTTCTAGCTTTAGCATACATATTTCTGTACATAGTAGTACCCATATCTAAACCAAAAGCTGATTCTGTTTCACCTTTCTTACCAAAAGAAGGCTGTGCAATCTGTGCCATTTGTACAAGGCTGTTAGTAGTATCTTCAATACCCTTAAGTCCGACATCATTTTCACTCTTAGTAAACTTATATATCTCATTTACATCTTGTTTATTATCCTGTGCTTTAGCAAAGTACTGTGACATCTTAGCTACGTGAGCATCACCACCTGCTACAATAGCTCTAGCTTTATTCCATCTGTCAGGGTCATTACCAAAGTAAGATACAATAGAATTAAGTTGCTCTTGCACTTTCTTTTTATTAGCTTTATATTCTTTTCTATTAGCAGCAGTTTCAGCTACATGTCTATCAAGTATAGTACGAGTACGAAGCTTTACTTCATTCTCTTGTGCTTCTATATCTTTTGTTATTTGGTCTGCTGCTCCACCTAGAGCTGCCATAAAATTAAAACCCATTAAGCTCTCCTTGCCATTAAACCTGTTTGCTCAGGTATTGGTTCTTCTTCTTGTTCTTCATCTTCCCTTGGCTCTTCTTCCATAGAGCCTTCTTGTTGATTCTTTAATTCGTTAAGTGCTGATGACATTACAGCATCGCTAGGTCTATCTGTTTGTTCAGGCTCATCACCCATCTTATAATTAGTATCTGTATTTTCAGCTAGATACTTCATCATCTCCATAAGTATAGGCATCACTAATACACCTACATCTATACTATGTACTCCCTGTAATACAGCACCTAACTGCATAGAGTTAGCTATAGTGCTAATAGGTATACCTGATTCAAGAACAGCCATAAGTTCTTCAACTACTTCTTGACTATCAAATCTTTCTAAATACCATTCCATAGCTTCTTCTATAGTAGCATACTGTGGGGGTGACTGCCAAGGTCTGCCACCTAACTCTGATGTTAGATGTTGCCCGGGAATTGGTCTACTAAGTGAAGGTTGTGGTGCTTCAGGCATTGTAATTCCTTATATCATTTACATATCTAGCGACACGCATAGCTACATCTGTCTTAGGGTCAGCCTTACCAATACGTTTAATTGAATTACTACGTGTTAATAGACCACCTGACATTTCTTTCTTAGGTTCTTCTTTTTGTTCTTGTATCTTTCTATATATACTTATTGCTGGGTTATTATCCAAAGAGTCCTCCTCCACCACCAAACATTGAGCCTGTTACAAACTTACCTATAAGACTACCAAATGCAGTAGAAGATGCTGTATCATCTTTCATCTTCTGTATATCGGTAGCACTATCAGCTTGAAGTTGAGCCATTGCTAATTCAATAACACGACTTCTTTCATTCTCTGCTGATGTCCATGCCCACTCCATAGTGTCTCCATAATACTGCCATAGGTTATTATAAGCCTGATTACTTATACCTAATATATTCTGTGCATTTAATTCGTTAGCACGATTAGTGTTAGCAGTAGCTTCTGTTGCTAACTGTCTTCTCCATTGAGCATTACTCTGTGCTATAACTGTTTGATTCTGTGCATTAAATTGGTCACGTTGATTATTAATCTCTGCATTAAATCTTTCTATTGTATTAGCCTGACCTGCATTAAATTGTTCTTGTGCGTTCATTTGTGTAGCATTAAACTGATTAGCTTGTTGTCCTAATGATGCAAAGAATTGGTCAACCTGATTCTGTGATGTAGCATTAAATTGTCTACTAGCATTTTCAGCGGCTTGGTCAGTAAATAAAGACTGTACTTGTTGCTGTGCTCCAAACATATCCATCTGCTGTTGATTAGATAAGTTAGCCATGTCCATCTGTAAGAATGACTGTGCATTTTGTACAGCAGACTGTTGCCTATTACTTAGATTAGACATATCCATGTTAGCTAAAGCAGATGCTTCGGCTATAACTATAGCTTGCTTATTATTTAAGTTAGCCATATTCATAGTCTGAGCAGCACGAGAGTTTTCTAATGCTACTTGTTGTTCAGCAGTAAAGTTTCTATTAGCTATGTCAGCTATCTTAGCAGAGTTCTGTACCCTTGCTTGAAACGATTGGTCAAACTCTTGACCTATAAACTGTGCTCTCTGTTGAGCTGCAAGCATAGCTCTTTGTTGTCTGTTAGATAAATTAGCTGATTCAAATGAAGCTTGTACTTGTGCATCTGCCTGTGCTATAGGAAGTGCTGACTCTAAAGCTGCTTGAATCATAGCTTGTCCTGCCATACTAGATGCACCTAAACCTCTGTTAGCCATCTGTGCTTGTACTGCACGTAATGAACCTGCTGCCCATGAGGGTGGATTGCTTGCATCAAAGTTTGCAGTAAGTGTAGCAAGCTGTCCTGCTACTGTAGCTTTTTCTGTAGGAGTAGCTGAAGCAGCTTGAATCTGTTCGGCATATGCAGAAGCTGTCTCTGCGTTTGCTACACCTGTTACTAATTCACCTGATTGTATTTGTCTTTGCACAGGATTAACCATCTGTGTAGCTGTGCCTTGTGCCGCATTTAAATCAGATACAGAACTTGCAATCTGTTGTTGTGCTGTTGATTGTGCTTGTGTACCTACAGTTCCTTGAGCAGCATTAAGTGTATTAATAGCTTCAGTTACTTGAGGTGATATAGCTTGTGCCTGTAGTTGATTAGCATTAGTAGTTGCTTGAGGTATAGCTGTGGTTGTACCTGCCTGTGCTGTGGGTAATGCCACCTGACCTGATACTTGACCTACATTAGACGGTAACATTTGGGCTGCTGTAGGAGTAGTCGTTACTGTTTGCACTTCTGCACCTTGAGGTAATCCCGGAGCAGAAACCATCTGTGCTGATATATCACCAATCGTAGCAGTAGGGTTATATGTAGCTATAGGACTAGGTACTGTAGGAGTTGGTGTGGGGTTAGGCACTGCTGTACTTGGAAAACCGGGAACTTGTTGTTCCATGCCTGCTTTTAAAGGTTGAAAGTCAGCTACAGGAAACTGCTCCACTGTAGAAGGTTGTGTATAACCATAGTCAGTAACACCTGCTCTTTCAGCAATCATTCCATTGCCATATTGAGTTCCATCAGGACCATATACAACTGCTTGTGTACCAGCTTGAAGACCACCATTAGCAAATGATTGTTTAGGTGGTGGTACGTAACCCCCAACCATATCTTGTTGTTGATTCTGTGCAAACCTTTCCATCATATAGCCACCTTCAGCCATACCTGATTCAGACATACCTGTGGTTCTTCTTTGCTGTGCTTGGAAAGCATTTTCTAATTGTGTATACCTGTCAGCTATACGTCTATTAGACATTAAGTATGCAGGAAAACCATCCTTCTTCCCATCGTACCCTAGCTTACGTGCTATTGTCATCTGTGCTTCTTCAGGTAATTGATTTAGTGTTTGCATTATCTATTTCCAATCAATATCTTATCTAACTTATCTTCTAATCTTTTGAGTGCATCCATAAGATTGTGCATATCATCTTTCACATCATCCTTACGTGCATAGTCCTCACGTGTCTTGTTCAAGAGTATCTGTATGCGTTTGACCTCTTGGAACATCTTGTTAAATGCCCAACCGAATGGTACAACGACCATAGTCAGGATTACG
>Ga0070746_10002858_pt1 | contig 10271 bp, 1 predicted proteins | sample VirMetDEL_Mar_21_FD_77016 | JGI IMG/M metagenome (GOLD analysis project Ga0070746, IMG submission 77016) | Aqueous microbial communities from the Delaware River and Bay under freshwater to marine salinity gradient to study organic matter... | ecosystem: Environmental > Aquatic > Marine > Coastal... | reverse complement strand
CGTGCGCTTCTTCTCACTTGGAGAAAGTCTTCTGTTCTTTTTTGCAAAGGTTATGTCCGACTTAAGGCCGCGTATCTCTGAAGCGTAGCGTTTGTTCTCGATTGTCCTAGCCTGTGGCGACACAGCATAAGTTGTCAGTCCCACCGCAGAACCTATAACTCCCATCGCACTTCTTTTCGGCTCTCCGTATCTGTTGGTTCTTCCAAGCAAAAGATCAGGAAGTTTCCCTTCCAACTCTGTTGGATCAAGCCTTCCCATCGCCTCTGCTAATGATGAGACAGAAACAATACCGTTACGTGTCAGCCAAGGCGGCATGATCATTGAGTTTGCGTAACTCATGTAATCGAACATCTTGTCTGATGTTGAATCGTTTTGGTTAACGATTTGGTATCCAGACCAAGGATCTTTTCCAGTAATGAATGTAGTCATTAACTGCCAAGCAGGGCCAACTATGCCTCCCTCTACTGCGGCCTTGGCAACCTCTCCCTTCATGAGGTTAGATCCAGTCTGCATGAACCAAGTCCAAGGGAAGAAGTAAGACAGATCAACAGCCTGCCAGTTACCGTTGGAGTCCCTCCAAGGAAGGAATGCCATGGTATTGTCTCTTGTCCACTCAGGTAACAACTCTTCCATCTTATCCCAGTCATCGTCCATGAATGGTATGGAGCCGAAGAGGGCCTGCATACTGCCTATCATCATTACGTAAGGCAGGAATCTGTGGTACTTGCTTGGGTCAGAAAGTATCTTTGCCAACTGTGGAAGTACTTTGACTTGGTAAGTGATGAATGGCGCACCCAAGAATGATGATCGCAGTCCACGTACTGTCGGGTGTACCTCGCTGTAGTCAAACAGAACTCGGTTGGCTTCTTGAACTGCAATGTCTTCTATAGTAAGAACTCCCGCCGAATCAGACTCGGCAAGTATCTTCTCAAGTTCTGCTCTCTGGTTCTGTAGCATGTCATTGATAACGACGACCTTACCAAGAGTCTCAATGCCCTGATATAGATTGCTACCAAAATCAGCGATTTGATTCCACAAGTGCTGTCCTTTTGTGGCTAATCCCCATACCCCTTGTTTCTCCATGAAGGAGAACACCTTCTCCAGTTTATTAAGTTCGGCATTGGTAAGAGTGGTAGCGCCGATACCTTGCTTCATGGCCAGTTCAAAAGCAGTAAACTCGTTGCCTTGAGCATCCTTAAATACTGTACCCCTTTCGCCGCCACGCATCTCACGCAACGCTTCCATTAGTAGGGCGGGTTGTCTTCTGAACGCAACTCCGCCGAACAACTGCATCATGATAAGGTTTGCAATGAAGTTACGCACGACGGTCGGCGGGTTAAGCGGAACCTTCATGGTCTTGAATATGCTGACCAACTTGGCATGCTTACCATAAGGAAGTAGCATTCTCTGGAATAGGTTTTGCTCTCCGGTAACCATATCCGAGTTGCCCATTATATCTTCATATATTTCCCTTCTTACATAAAGATTAGCCATTGATCCATATCTATCTGTATCGTTTGGCATCTTCCTGAACAAGGATATGTCAAAGTTATCGTCGTAGTATTTATCGATCTGAGACTGTATCGCACTGGCATCGTTTACATCATTAGGATTTAAATTCTTATCAACGCCGACGGAGTCCAAGAACTCTTTTCTTGCCTCTTCAAGAGAGGCTATTTGCTCTAGTATTCCGTTACGCGCCTTATCGCTTATGTTTGGCGCTTGGCTTTCGTAAGTTTTGTACGCCTCTATTTGCCTATTGATGGAAGCAAGGGTGGTGTTAATGATCTTTACGCCATCCTTAGTACGCAACTTAACTCTAACCCATTGATTAGGCATTACCCAAGGAATCTGTCCGGCAACAAATCGCTTGCCTTCTTTCTGAAGATTCTTTAATTCCTTGCTTAAGTCTCCTATCTGGGATAATAGTTCAGCCCTCCTCTCATCAGTAACGTTTTCATCCTGACGAGCGATACGAAGCCTGTCTATCTCTGCTTTTATTCTTTCTGCTTCAGGAGTTTCTTTGAACGCAGTTGATTCAGAGATAGCACTAAGAAAATCTATGATGGCTATGTCTTGTTGGGGTATCGTGACTGCACGATATAGCAGATATCGAACATCCTTAACCTCTCCCCACATTTCTCGCAAGTCTTCGTCCAATGTTTCAATGCGAAGTTTTGCGTAGTCTCGCTTGCTTGCCTTCCTTTGTCCTGCTCCCCTAGTTCCGCCTGATTTAATGATATGGTACATAAAGACTCTAGGAAGATAGGCGCCACGAAGTTCTTCCATTTGATCTTGGCTTGCCTCCGGGTACATACCTCTGAGCAATCCATCGTCAGCAATCTGCATTATCTTTTGCTTTAACGCCACTGAAGATTCTCTAAGATCTTTTCTGCTTATCATGTCAGGACTTGCGTCCTTAGTAGTAAAGAAGTCAAAAATTTCTTGGTTCTCTTGCTCGTTTAATCCGTCGTAAGCGTTGTAAACATCGTCTGCTAACTCTTGAATCTCTCCAAGCCTTCCCTGAAGTTCTGACCTAAACTTCCTAAACAGCCTACCGAATGGCAGTTTTGCAAAAGGGTCAAAGAACTTCTTTGTTGCGTCCCATAATCCACTCGCCTTGCCGACGTACTCGCGTCTGGTAGAAGAGTCGAATGGCGCACCGTACTTGTCAAAAGTTTCTGCTACTTTGTCAAACGCATCAGCGTTCTGAGAATAATATTCTTCGTCAACAGCGTTAATAGCGTTCTCAAAGTTGCGCTCACTCATACCGCGAACAGCGCCTCTTGCAAAAGCAACTAACTGATCGTCAGTAAGTTTGCCGCCAAACCACATCTTTGTACGGGCAACCCACCTAGAAATAAGGTCTAGGAATGACTGCCATAAACTATCTTTAAAGTTGTTGTTGCTCTCTATGTAGTACGCTAACGCTTCTTCCGCAATAAAGTTATCTCTGGCTATGTCATCGGTAAAGGAGAATTTATCAGCGACGATCTCAGCATTCTGAAACGCATTTTCCCATCCCTCAGTCCCTCTCCGTGATTTAACCTCCTGTATAAGGGATGCAAAATCAGCACCATATACTTCCTTAAGTCCTACGTGTACGCCAACCTCATGTACAAAGACAGAGACAACCTCTTCTTCCTTGATGTTGTTGGTTATAAAGACTACCTCTCCGTTACGGGTAACGGCCTTGACCGCCAAGTCAAGAGGAGGCCTCTGCATGTCTTGTTGATTTTGGACGACTTTGATTAAACCCTTTTCAATAAGCCTTTTTATGTTTAGCCTGCCAATCTTAGATCCAAGTATTTCCATAAATCGTTTTGGAGTAAGGCCAGTGTTGTACTTTATAGACCCATTGCCATCGGCAGGAACTGGGGCAACAATAGAATAGTTGTAGAACCTTTTGTTGTCCGCCTTAATCTCCATCGTTGACGGGGTTGAAGATCCCCTGACAGTTACAATGAAGTTCTTTTCAAACTTACCCTCTGCTTTCTTTCCTTCCCAAGTTACTTGGAAGTTTATGTCTGGAGCAGTTCCTCCAAGGAACTGTACGCTTGTGTTGTTTCTTCCGACCGTATCCATCACGCGCCAGAGACCACCGTTCTTATCTCGAAACTTCTGATTGGGGGGAAGATTTATAAACGGAGTATCTTTTACCTCTTCAAAAGTTCTTGTGGTGTTGCTTGCCACTTGGCTATTGCGCTTGGCGTTTGCATCTATATCTGCCTTCTTCTTATCTTCGCTTACTTTTTTGGCGGCATCTAATATGTCTTTTGCCGCCTTTTGTGCTTGATCATCTATTTCTTTGGCGATCTCTGCGTTGGTTTGATCTACAACGTCAGGCCTAGATCTTAATCTACCAGATGGGGAAGGTTTCCCAGTTAATGGCATGTCGTTGTTAATGCCAAACTCAAAAGTATCAACTAATCCAGTTCCTTTTGAAAGTATTTTTCTTTCTCTTTTTATATTAAGAGGCAGTCTTTGTATGATTACGTTTCCTTCTGACAACTTAACCATTTGGTTTAGATAATTTACAGTGCTTGCAACAGATAGCCCTTCCTGCTCCTGTATCCCATCTACATTAATAGAAAAATCGTTTGTGTTTTTTCTGTAGTAGACATTTACAACTGATGGGCCAAGATCAATTTCCTTATCTGGAAGAGGCACTCTTGTGTAATCTACATCCTCACCTTTGTACACAGGAGTGTAGATCAGCATACTACCCGGAGGGCCTATGTCTTCTGGCTCAACTCCCTCTGCTACATAGGTAGGCTTTTCTTTTGCTATCTGTACTCTTGCGTACCTATCCAAAGGAAGACCAAACAACTTGTCATCTTTCTTTAGTCCTACAAAGTTATCGTTAACTCGTTCTATTTTTCCAGAAACAATTGAGCCGTCGGTCATTTCAAAAACAGCCCTTCTACCTATGTTGTTTTTAAGGGCTTCACTACGGGATTTCTTTACTTCCTTTATTCTTTCATCCAACACGCCAGTTATGCTTCCTAACAACTGGCCGATTAGATCGTTGAATTTTTCTACGTTGCCTACATCTTTGAAAGAAGATACAAGGGTTACGCCTTTTTCTGGACCCTGCTCAACTTCCGTTTCGTACGGAAGCATTATCCCAGATACGCCGCCCTGCGTTACTTTGGTTTGCGTTAGTGTCTGAATTGAATCTATACTTACTCGCGCAGTCGTGCCGTCTGGAATGCGTATAACAACAGTCCCCTTCCTAGTTTCTCTGGGAAGCACTCGGAAAGCGTTATCCAAATCCTTAATGTTTGATTGCCTGCGTATCTTTTGATATACGCTTGGCTTTAAAGAAATCCCTATGTTGCTTGTTCTTAAGGTAGATCCAAGGTTTTCAGAAAGAATTTTTTCTATTTGCCGTACGTTCTTTGGCTTTTTAGCCTTAGACTTTTTATCTCTGGACTTGTCGAGTACAACAGTCTCTGTTTTAATTGTCTTGTCTACTGCTTTTTCTAAATTGAGAAGTTCATCCATAAGACTTCTCAGTTTTACAGCATGCTCTTTTCTGTTGTTGTACTGAATATAAACGTCAATCTGATTGTTTGATGACAGCCCTTCTTCTGCTTCTCCCGATATTCTTTTTATTACAAATGCCCCAGTGATTGGCTCTACGTAAGCGGCCTCGACAGATCCGGCATCAGGTATAACGTCTGGGATATTTTTTAACTTTAGGAGTTTTCTTGTCCTTCCTTTTGTAAGAGGTGATGTGCCCCTTACTGCCGGAACTAATTTAATTCCTACTACATCTGTTTTCTTTACGACCTGCCCCGCAACTAAAATGGAGTCATCTTTCTTTTCTGGCAATAAGAAAGGCTCATAGTCGACGGTTAAAGATATTTCTTTCCAAGGGTAACTAACTCCCCTGTCTAAGTTATGCTCTTCTGCGGCTTTGTTTGAAATAATTACATCGTGAGTCAACGGTGTTGGCTTAGATCTAGTTTGTGGATCTATGTCATCAATAAGGTTAGTTACCGATGGGCGTTCGGTTTCTTTCTTCTTACCTAAAGATTCCCTAGCGTTTAATTTTCTGGTAGTAAGCGCCTTAGTACTTTTGAGAGTTTTTTTCCACTTGCTTAATGATGCCTGTATCCCTTCGGTAGTTACTCTTGTTTTTGTTCCTGATAAAACAACGTTACCTTCCGCGTCTACTGTATCAGGCCTTACAGACTCCTCAATCCTAGCGGAGAACTCAACCATGTTACCTCGTTCGGTAACAGTAACGCCTTCAAAACTATCAAGCCATTGCTCGATGTCTTCCATTGGCGCTATAGCAAGTCTCTGAATGTTGTCTTTTGGGGCTGGAAATACAAACTGTAGGTTGTGTCCTTTCTTAGCAAACGCCTTTAATCTTTTGTTGCTTCCCGTTTCTATTGCAGGCTCAATAATAGATGCTTTAGCAATGGATTGAATTACGCTTTCTCTAAAGTCCTCATCGCTTGCCAGCCTATCGTAGAAAGCAGAGATATTTTTGATGCGCCTTTTTTGTTCCCCCTCTTTTGTCAGGGATTGAACTTCTTCGTCCTCTATTCCTAGTTCCTTTTGCTCTGCGGCTACTATTTCTGTTTCAGCAACTGGGGGTGCGAGGGACTCTGGATATTTTCTTGCGGCCTTTCTCTTTATACCTAGCCTTAAATTCTTGGAAAGTTCCTTAGTCATGATGAATTCAAATGACTCACCAGACTCTGGCTCTAGAACGTAGACAGTATCCCCGTTCTTTCTCACCTGTGGATCTTTTACAATTGTGTAGGTTCTGTCCTCAAGGTATCTCCAATCTTTGTTTGGTTGATCTACATCTAATTCAAAAGTGCGTAAGACTCTTTGCTCATAGGACGGTTCGGCCTTTACTTGTCTTTTTGTCTTTTTGTCAACAGTCCACTTAGTTGCGAAGACGCGAGGCTTACCATAGAAACTAACCTTGTCTCCCTTTTGTGGCGCTAACCTTCCTTGCTCCGAAAGTTTTTGCTCTAATGCAATGCCTTCAGATTCTTTTCTTTGAGCCTCTTGTGCCGCCTTATCAACAGTTAAATCTGGAGCGTACTTTTCTGCTAACTTGTTTAGTCCACCAGCGCCAAAGGCTAGATCAACAGTATCCCCTGTTACTTTATTGACTACAAGCCATGAGGCTTTCCGTGTGGGCTTTGATTTCTCTAGTCTGTAATCTTCTGTTTCATACGTAGAAATGAGTTCAACATCTCCCGTTGCTTTGTTTCTGTACTTAACAGAACCATCCTTGTTTAAAGCGGGAGTTGTTGCAGTTCTCCTCCAGCCAAGACTTTCAATGCCCGTTTGTTTTTCGGGCGCTGTTAAAATATCCTGAGTAGTCTGAGTTTCAGTTCTTCTAAGAGACCTCTTGCCTACCTTGGTTGGCTCTATTCTTGATACTGTTTTTTTAGTGGGCTTTGGAGGAGGTAATCTCCTAACTTCTCTTTCTGGGCCAACAAATTCCCTTGCTGGACCGACAAGCCTTTCTGCTTCTATTTGAGATGCAGACCTTCGAGAAAAAGGAAATTCACGTATAGTTCTTTGCTGTGTTTCCTTACCTCTTCCTTTTGTAGTCCTTCTTTCTTCTGCTTCAGCATCGCCCTCGGCGCCTTTAATAATTCTGTATAGGCCTGCGCTTTCTTTTATTTCTTTGTCTCTTTGGGCAGATGCTCTCGCCTGCTCAATTGTCCCAAGACCTAACAAAGTTTCTACTTCAGAGACAGGCACATTGGTGCTGTTAATTAGCGAAAGAATATTTTGCCGTTTGGTTTTGGCTACAGCCTGTTTAATTCTTGCGGATGTCTCTTCATTTGTGCGTATTCCAACAACAAGTTCTTCTATTTCAGATCCTCTATCTGAATAAATGCTGAACTCGTTTGGATCTAAATCTTCTGATCTGGATATTTTTGTTGCTATTTGGAATAGTCTTTGTGGCGCGATCTCTCCTGTGTCGCGGAATATTCTAAATTCCGACTCAGATATTGGAGATCTAAAGACTTCTTCTGAGAACTCAGAAAGTGCGGGGGGTCGTGGCAGAGCGAGGGTACCTGAAAGTTCAGGTGAAATACTCTGTTCATCAATTGCATTTTCAGCGCGTAGTTTATCTACTATGTTTTGAGACGCTGACTTCTTAAATTTATTGGCGGCTCGTCTGGCGGAAAATCCAGAGTATGCTACTGGTATGCCTAGTAGAGTCCCAACAAGAGCGCCTCGCGCACCTGCCTCAAGTTGCTCTGATTTTTGTGCTTCAGAGAATTTTTTGAATAAATCATTCTCTTGAACATAGTTTAAGGCAAACCCTTCAAACATGGTTTGAACATATTCTGTGGTGCCTTCTGCTGCGCCTGTGCCTATTGCTGTAGCAAGTTTTTTTGCAAAGCCAGATTTAGGATCTCTAAGTTTTTTAAGAAAATGTTTTGCAAAATCAGGGCCTGCTTTCATCCTAGATATAATTGCAAAAGGAGCAACAATATCTAGCATGCTCATTAATGTGCCTGTGGTAGCGGCAACGACTGGCCTACTTTCGCCAGTCTCCATCATTAAATCAGTGTAGACTTCCGCAGTGTTTAAAAAGTCTATGGTGCCTAGAGTACCTGCGGTTACTGTAGTCTTCCCAATTCTTGGAAACTTTTTAAATAAAAGAGTGCCTATAACTGCGGGGGCAAATGTGGTTGCAAGATTCGGAACTTGCTCCGCTACTGCGTTAACTCCCCAAGCAACTGCCCCTTTCCAATCTTCAATGTCTTCTAGGGTTTTTGGACCCTTGAGTTGCGAGTCAAGTTCGTTTACATCAATGCCCATCATGATGCCGCTTTGATAGGCGCTACTTAGCCACTCGTTTCCGGCCTCTTCCAGACCAAGATTCTTTAGCAGTTCCCCGGTAAATCCTTTGAACTGTACAGAAGCAGACCCAGTAAGAAGTCTTTTACCCTTCTCATAAGCAAGGCCAATATCTCCGCGTTGCTGTGGTGGCGCAACGCCAAGCATCTGCTCTTCCCTGTAAAGCAACGGAGTGTTAGCCATTGCCTCTTCTTGTGTAAGGAATTCTTGCTCTTGATCTGGTTGCCCTACTAAGGCACCTTCTCTGTAGTAGTCAATTGGTTCTGCCATACGCTCCTCTTAATCTTAGGCAAAGGCTTCAGATTATTGTGACATTTCTTCTAATGCGTTCAGTACGTCTTCTTGGTCTTTTTCAGATAATTTAGCCAGTTCTCTAGCCATGTACTTTCTTGCTTGTTCCTCGCCTAATTGCTCAACTACTATGGACAAGTTCTGTATAAACTCTTCGGCCTTTGCAGACATACGAAGACCCTGAGCAAAGTCTAAGAATCCGCCTGTGCCGCCCATACCGGAATTAAGTGCCTGTAGTTGGGATACAGTTTCTGGTGAAAGTAATTGAGATGTTTCCCCAACATCCACAGACATACCTGTATACGATGGGTCTACTAAATTCCCAAATCTATCCGGCACTATTTGGTTAAAGTTATCGCTAAAGTAATTGGCGCTTCCATCAGTAGGAACTAACTGATCGTATTCGTTTGTCCTTAACTCGTCAAAGTTATCGGGTATTTCTTCGCTTGCATCGACAAAATTATCAAATGCAAGAGAACCGCCTAGTAGGCCTCCGTATCCTGCGGTCTTTTTAAGCAATCCACCAAGTCTTGAGGTGCCTGCCGCGCTACCCGATAATGCGCCAACATACTCGTCGTAATTAAAATTTATTGGGTTTTGTATGTCTACTCTAAACGGTTGCCCAACAGATTTTCCGGTAGATTTTTTTCCTATACCTAATTTTTCAGCCGCCTTACTAATGGCAGACCTAGCAACTGGAGCGGCCCTAGAATACAGCCTGCCTAATAAAGCAGTCGGGCCACTCAAAAGCAATTCGCCTGCCATAGTACTTTCTAGGCCAAGATCTTCTTCTCCAGTATATTCTGGAAATTCTTTTGGTGCTTCAGAAGGAGTAGAAAAACTTTTTACGTAAGTTTCAAGTTGTTTCTCCATTCTGCGAACATCTTCTGGATCTGTTGGGTCTATTCCCTTCCAGATAATTTTTATCTTATCTATGTCTTGATCGCTAAGACCGTACTTTGTCTTTAAGTTTTCTCCTACGCCGCTACTCCAAGACTTGAACTCTTCAGGCAATGCCTCGATCTCATGCACTGCAATTTCAAAAAGATCCGTCTCTACTGGTGATTTAATGTTGTTACTTTCAAACAACATGTCTCGATAAAGCCTTTTGTTTTTAAATGCCTTATCTCTTTCCGCTATGTAGGCCTTGTTCTCCAAAAGGCTTGAATCATTTTGGGCTAATTCAATTAACTGCTTATACTCATCATTAGATGCTTGAGCAAAAAGTTTTAAGGCGTCCTGCTGTTTTGTCTTTGTTTCTTTATCTGCGGCTAATGCTAGTTCTGCGGCTTTTAACTGATTTGCGGTTTGCCTAGCCTTTATTTCTTGATCTATGGCATAAATACCCATAAGGCCTTTGTTAAAATCTCTAAAGGATTGCCCCGTAATAGCCATGACTAAACGCCTCCAACCATGTTATTTATCATTCCCTGCTGTGCTTCTTGGGAGTCCATCTGTCCTGACACAGCCTTGTCCATAACCTGTTGAGCGGCCTGACCATTTACCTCTGGATCTCCTAGACTCATGTACGCATCTACCGCAGAGATTAAAGCATCGCCCTGTAGTTGCTGAAGTTGCTGTTCATCTTGAATGGATACAATTCCTGCTGACATTGCAATCTCAAT
>Ga0070746_10002857_pt1 | contig 10274 bp, 9 predicted proteins | sample VirMetDEL_Mar_21_FD_77016 | JGI IMG/M metagenome (GOLD analysis project Ga0070746, IMG submission 77016) | Aqueous microbial communities from the Delaware River and Bay under freshwater to marine salinity gradient to study organic matter... | ecosystem: Environmental > Aquatic > Marine > Coastal... | reverse complement strand
TTTGCGACAGAAGAAACATTAGAACCAGTTTTAGCAGAAATCCAGGAACGTTACAAAATCATCTACAATAAAATATTTGTTTTATACTCAAAGAGCTTAAATGAGTATATTTGTACTTATAATGTAGATTTTGGAAATGTAGGAACGTTTTTAGATAACACTATTCTGGTACACAGAAAAAAAGAATCCAACACATTATATACCATTAATGCTCTCAATACATTAATTAAAGAGCTAAATGAAGGAGTATTAGATACTTCTTATAGAATAAATTGGTCTGATTATAGAAACTGTGTGTTACTAACAAAAGGACCAGAGTTAAAAAGAATTAATACAAAGTTATTTAAAATATTAGAACTTTAGTTTAATACTAAATGATTCAAAAAGTTTTATTTTCAAAAAGTGAAGTTCAATCTTTGCTTAAACTTGCAGGGGACTTCTATCAAGCAGCAGTCTACAGTGGTAACCAACCCGGTATCAATAAAAATATTAGAAATAGTACTAAATTTGATTTTACTGATAATACCGGTATAAAAAATATTATTTTACCAAAAGTAAAAGAATTAGGAGTTGTAGATATTGGCCATGAAGCTATGATCTTAAGGTACGATAAAGGTCATTTTTTTAAAAGACATATTGATAATTTTTCAGGAGGTAAAAGAATGAAAAACTTAATTATTCAATTATCTGACCAAGGTGAATACGAAGGAGGAGAATTAATAGTAGATCAAACGGTGGCTAATAAGAATATAGGTAATACAATTCTTTTCAACTGTAATACCTTTCATGAAGTTAAGCTTTTGAAATCAGGGACCAGGTTATGTTTTTTAACTCACCTACAAAAAAGCGATTTATTACAAGAAAATAAATTAATTTAGAATAATAGTTGCTCGTTAAATTTATTATTCTTATATTATTATAAAGTTATAATTTAAAATTAGTTATATGGATTTAAATGCTATTAAGGCTAAACTAGATGCCTTAAACAACAACGGTCAGCAAAGAGAAAAGACTGACTATTCAACAATTTTTTGGAAACCAGAGCTAGGAAAACAAACTGTTAGATTAGTTCCTTCTGTCTATGATCCTACTATGCCTTTTAAAGAGCTTAAGTTTCATTACGGTATTGGAAAGTATCCTATGGTTGCTTTATCTAACTTTGGTAAGCAAGATCCTATCGAAGAATTTGTTAAGGAATTAAGAAAGACTTCTGATAGAGATAACTGGTCATTAGCCGGTAAAATTCAACCTAAAACTAGAATTTTTGCTCCTGTTATCGTAAGAGGAGAAGAAGATAAAGGGGTTAGATTATGGGGATTCGGTATTACTATTTATAAAGCTTTATTAGCGTTAATCGCTGATGAAGATATAGGTGATATTACAGACGTTATTAATGGATGGGATTTAGTAGTAGAACAAACTCAAGGTAATCCTTACCCAGAAACTACCGTAAGAATCAAACCTAGACAAACCGCTTTATCAGACAATAATGATCAAGTAGATACGTGGTTAAAAACTCAACCTAACCCGTCTGAAGTACATACTCAATATGAGTACGACTTTATTAAGAAACAACTTCAGAATTATTTAAACCCAGGTTCAGCTGATGAGTCTAACGATTCTCCTGCTCCTGCTAAGCCAGAAAGCTCAGGAAGTCCTCAAAAGACTGACTTTACTTTGGAAACAGCTACTGCTGGCAACCAAGATACAGTTAGCAAGTTTGACGATTTATTTAATGAGTAATGGCAAAGAAAAAAGAAGAAGTTAAAGCGAGAGCGACCGCTGAAGTAAGAAAGTCGTTCAATTTAAGCAATTTTAAGAAGAAGAAAGGTTTTTCTAATGCTTCTGTAAAATTTAAAGAACAAGGCTGGATACCATTATCTAAAGCTTTTCAAGACATCACTTCCCTTCCCGGTATTCCTACCGGACACATCACTTTGTTAAGAGGACACAGTGATACGGGCAAAACCACTGCCCTAATAGAAGCTGCGGTGAATGCTCAAAAAATGGGCATTCTCCCAGTCTTCATTATTACTGAGATGAAATGGTCCTGGGAACATGCCAAAGAAATGGGATTACAGGTACAGGAAGTAACCGATAGTGACGGTAATATAACTGATTACGAAGGTCATTTTTTATACGCAGATAGAGGGACTTTAAATACTATAGAAGATGTAGCTGTTTATATAGCAGACTTAATGGATGAACAAGCAAAAGGTAACCTACCTTTCGATATGTGTTTCTTCTGGGATAGTATAGGATCAGTTCCATGTGATCTTTCAGTAAGATCTAATAAAAATAATAACGAATGGAATGCCGGTGCTATGTCTACTCAGTTTGGTAATAATCTTAATCAAAAGATTCTATTATCAAGAAAAGAAAACTCACCTTATACAAATACACTAGTGGCTATCAATAAAGTATGGACTATGAAACCTGAATCGCCGATGGGTCAACCTAAGCTTCAGAATAAAGGTGGAATGTCGATGTGGTATGATTCAACTTTAGTTATTACTTTCGGTAATATTACTAATCCAGGTACATCCAAGATAAAAGCTATCAAGAGCGGTATGCAAGTAGAGTTCGCTAAAAGAACTAACGTACAAGTAGAGAAAAATCATATTGGAGGAGTTCAATCTAGAGGTAGAATAGTAATGACACCTCATGGTTTCATAGCCGATGATAAAAGAGCTATCGATAAGTACAAAGATGCACATAAAGACCACTGGTTAAAACTAGTTGGTTCAGTAGACTTTGATCTTATTGAAGAAGGAGACCTAGCTGAAGATCCAATAACTCCTAATCTTCTTGATTAATGGCTTATAACGATATCCTAAAGAATTTAAAGCAGACCCCACCCCCTGAGCTGAACGACCATATTTTGGTCATAGATGCTATGAATATGCTTATTCGTAGTTTTTCGCTGCTCAAAGCAATGAGTCCAACAGGTCACCATATCGGCGGCCTGGTTGGCTTTTTGCGATCGTTAGGGTATGTTACTAGGATATTTGACCCAACTAGAGTAATAATAGTATGGGACGGTAAAGGAGGATCAGGTAATAGGCAGAATATCGATCCAAATTATAAAGCTCATAGAGCTAATACTAGAATCACACACTGGGGACTGTATGATACTAAAGAAGAAGAGACAGAAGCATTGATCGGTCAATTATTTAGAACTAAAGACTATTTAGAATGTCTTCCGGTTCAACAGATAATGATGGAAAAGCTAGAAGCTGATGATATTATAGCATATCTAGCTCAACAAGCAATAAAGACCGATAAAAAAATGACCATTATCTCTTCTGATAAAGATTTCTTACAACTGGTTAATAAAAATATAGAAGTTTATGCACCGGTTAAAAAGAAAACTTTTACTGCCGATAATATCAAAGACGAACTTAAAGTAATTCCAGAGAATTATAATATAGTTAAAGCACTACTTGGGGATAACTCTGATGGTTTAAGAGGAGTTAAAGGTTTAGGTATAAAAACCATAGTATCTGAATTTCCAGATTTAGTTACTAAACCAAATACTAAGTTAGACTACGTATTTCAGGTATGTGAAGATAAGTTAGAAGGTAAAAAAATATTTTCTAAAATTATTCACGAATGGGATAGAGTTGAAACGAATTATAAATTAATGGATTTACACGAAAGTGTGTTGGATGATAACGAAAAAAATACTATATTGAATATAGTTAAAGAAGATATACCAGACTTACAAGGAGGAGCTTTTTTACACCTTTTAGATAACGATAAAATAGAAGGTATAACAAAGAATACCGAAGGATGGTTAGAAAATTTTAGGGGTTTAACGGTTTTTAAGAAATAGGTTTTAATGACATTAAAAAGTTTACATCAATACGGCAAAGGATTTCAGCTTAAAGTATTGGGATCATTACTTACGGATAAAAAGTTTCTACTTAATGTAAGAGACGTTTTAACTGATAATTATTTTGATGCTGATTCACATAAATGGATAATAACTCAGATTACTGATTATTTTGATAAGTTTCATACTACTATTACTATGGATGTTCTCAAGGTAGAACTCCAGAAAGTAGAAAATGAGGTATTACAAACAGCTCTTAAAGAGGAGTTAAGAAATAGTTATCAAGCTTCACAAGAAGATTTAGAATACGTACAAGAAGAGTTTACTACCTTTTGTAAGAATCAAAAAATGAAAGCAGCTATTTTAGATTCTGCTGATTTGCTTAAAGATGGAGATTTCGATGGTATTAGAAACTTAGTTGAAGAAGCTATTAAAGCTGGAATGGATAAAAACTTAGGTCATGAATATAATAAAGATATCGAAAGTAGATATAGAGTAGATTATAGACCTACTATACCTTCTCCTTGGCCTATACTTAACGAAGGAATACAAGGCGGCTTTGGACCTGGTGATTTAGGCATAATTTTTGGTTCTCCAGGTGGTGGTAAGTCTTGGACGATGGTAGCGGTAGCAGCTCATGCAGTAAAATTAGGATATAAAGTTAATTACTATACTTTAGAGTTAGGAGAAGATTATGTAGGTAAAAGATTCGACTGTTACTTTACTGGATACTCTATAGATGATGTAAATAAGCATAGACATGAGGTTCAAGATGAGATTAATAACTTAAAAGGTAAGTTAATCGTAAAAGAGTACGCACCGAAAGGAGCTTCAGTTAATACTATTAAAGCTCACGTACAGAAATGTATAGATATAGATCATAAACCTGATCTTATTATTATCGATTATGTTGATTATCTTAAACCTCCTTCTAGAGGTAGAAATACCGAAAGAAAGCACGAAATAGACGATGTATTTATTGCAACTAAAGGACTAGCAAAAGAATTGAAAATACCTATTCTAACACCGTCTCAGGTCAATAGAATGGGAGCAAGAGATTCAGTTATTGAAGGAGATAAAGCAGCCGGGAGTTACGATAAAATGATGGTAGCAGATATTTGTTTATCTTTATCTAGAATGAAAGAAGATAAGGTGCTTGGAACTGGTAGAATTCACGTTATGAAAAATAGATATGGTCAAGATGGTATGACATATAATATTAAAATGGATACCAACAATGGACATATTCAGTTTTTAGAAGAAACCGATGCTGCTGATTTATTAGAAGATGATTCAAACAGAGGAAGAGTAGATAGAGCTACTGTTAATAAAATATTTGAAAAAATTTAATATATATGTTGCTTGAAACCAAAATATATATTATATTTATTATAGCGTCCTTGAAGTACTTTTAAGGACTTTTTAGTTTTTAATCCTATAAAATATATAAAGATATATGAGTTTATTAGAAGAAAGGGTTGTGTATAAACCGTTTGAGTACCCACAAGCATTTGATTACTGGTTAAAACAACAACAAGCACATTGGCTTCATACAGAAGTACCAATGGCACAAGATGTTTCCGACTGGAAAGGTAACATGAAAGATCATGAAAAAAATGTTGTTGGTCAGATCCTTAAAGGATTCGCTCAAACTGAAACTATCGTAAATGATTACTGGTCAACATTAGTAACTAAATGGTTTAGAAAACCGGAAGTTATTATGATGGGTACGACTTTAGGATCATCCGAAACTATTCATGCTGAAGCTTATTCTTTATTGAATGAACAATTAGGATTAGATAACTTTGCAGAATTTATGGAAGATGAAACTACTGCAGCAAAGATCGAATCATTAATGGCCGTTAGAGATAACCATGATGGTACTCCAAACTGGCATGAAAGAGCTAAATCACTAGCTATATTTTCAGCATTTACCGAAGGAGTAAATTTATTCTCTTCTTTTGCAGTTTTATTATCTTTTAAAATGAGAAACTTACTTAAAGGAGTAGGTCAAATAGTAGAATGGTCTGTAAGAGATGAATCTTTACATTCTGAGGCAGGCTGTTGGTTATTTAGAACTCTTATGGAAGAGCATCCTAAATTTAAAACTAAAAAATTAGTAAAGGAAATCGAAGAGGCAGCTAAATTAGCTTTACAGTTAGAATTTGATTTTATTGATAAGGTTTTTGAAATGGGTGATTTAGAGAATTTATCTAAAGATGAGTTAAAAAACTTCATTAGACATAGAGTTAATACTAAAATGGGAGATCTTGGGTTAGAACCAATTATCCCAGCGTCTGAAATCGATAAAGGTGCGTTAAAAACTATGAAATGGTTCGATGCAGTTATAGCAGGTAAGCAGCATACAGATTTCTTTGCTAATAGAGTAACAAATTATTCAAAAGGACACCTAGATTGGGGGTCTGCATTTTAATTAAAATATGACTTTACAAGTAGATTATTCCCATTGGGAAAAAGGTAAGGACTATCCTGAGTGGATGACAGAAGTATCATTAGCTACTATTTCTAAAGGATATTTACTACCAGACGAAACACCAAGAAAAGCTTACAAAAGAGTTGCCGATAGAATAGCACAACGTTTAGATAAACCTGAATTATCTTCTAAATTTTTTAGATATATTTGGAAAGGCTGGTTAAATTTAGCTTCTCCGGTCTTATCTAATACAGGAACCGATAAAGGTTTACCGATTTCTTGCTTTGGTATAGATACTCCAGATTCTATTAGAGGAATTGGATTGACAAACGCTGAATTAATGAGACTTACGTCACTTGGCGGTGGTGTTGGTATTGGTTTATCGAAAGTAAGAGGTAGAGGTCATAAAATAGGTAACGGAACTATGGGTCAATCAGAAGGGGTTGTTCCATGGGCAAAAATATACGATTCAACTATTATTGCAACTAATCAAGGTGCAGTAAGAAGAGGAGCAGCATCGGTTAATTTAGATATTAACCATCCAGACATTCACGAGTTTTTAGAAATAAGAAGACCGAAAGGAGACCCTAATAGACAATGTTTAAATTTACACCAATGTGTGGTAGTAGATGATGCATTTATGCAAAAGCTTGATCATAGAGAGCAAGAGGCTATGGATCTTTGGGTAAAAATATTGAAATCTAGAGTAGAAACAGGAGAACCTTATATTATGTATAAGGACAATGTAAATAACTCTAATCCTCCGGCTTATAAGAAAAATAACCTAGAGGTAACAATGACTAATATATGTTCTGAAATAACACTCTTCACTGACGAAGAGCACAGTTTTATTTGTTGTTTATCATCGGTTAATCTTACTAAATGGCACGAGTGGAAAAATACAGACCTTATAGAAACCGCAATTTACTTTTTAGACGGTGTTTTAGAAGAGTTCTTAGCAAAAACTTCTGGAAGAGATTCATTAATAAGAGCTCATCGTTCGGCAAAAAAAGGTAGAGCGATTGGTTTAGGAGTTTTAGGTTGGCATACATTATTACAAAACGAAAGAATACCATTTGCATCTATTGCAGCTACGTCTTTAACACATCAAATATTCTCTGATATAAGATCTAAAGCAGAAGCAGCATCAAGAAAACTTGCAGATGAGTATGGGGAACCAGTATGGTGTAGAGGAACAGGAATGAGAAATTCTCACCTACTTGCTGTAGCTCCTACAGTATCAAACTCTACTCTATCAGGTGGAGTATCAGCCGGTATTGAACCAGTACCTGCAAATGTATATACTTTTAATTCTGCTAAAGGTACTTTTATTAGAAAGAATCCAGCTTTAGAATCTTATCTTGAAGAAAGAGGACATAATACTGATGAAGTATGGGATCAAATTATGTTAGATAGAGGAAGTATAGCAAATCTTCCTGAAGATATAATGCCTGCAGAAGATAAACCTATCTTTTTAACATTTGCAGAAATTAATCAATTGCAGTTAGTTGAACAAGCAGCTGCTAGACAGAAATATATTGATCAAACTCAGTCACTTAATCTAGCCTTCGATCCTACTGATTCACCGAAATTTATTAACGAGGTGCATCAAACAGCTTGGAGATTAGGAATAAAAACACTATATTATTTAAGAACAGACTCCGTAATTAATGGAGATATAGGTTCAAGAACATCGTTAGATTGTTTAAGTTGTGATGGATAAAATAAAAGGTGTAGGTGATTTAGTAGCAATATTTACTAAATATACCGGTATAAAATGGGTTGTTAAAAAAATATGGGGAGAAGATTGTGGGTGTGATGAAAGACAGGAAAAATTAAATAAAATATTTCCTATCAATAAACCGCAATCAAACATTGGATATACATCTAATCCAGCACCTACTCCCCCGGTAAAAAGTTATGAAAAATAAAACTATATTTGTACAGATAGCAGCTTACAGAGACCCTGAATTACTTCCTACATTAAAGGATATGTTACATAATGCTAAATACCCTAAAAGGTTAAAAGTCTGTATAGCCTGGCAACATTCGGAAGAAGATAAATGGGATAATTTAGATAAATATGCTGATAATCCTAACTTTAGAATTTTAGATATTCCTCATACCGAATCAGAAGGTGTATGTTGGGCAAGAAATAAAATACAACAGCACTATAACGGAGAAGACTTTACTTTACAGTTAGATTCTCATCATAGATTTGTAAAAAACTGGGATGTTAAACTTATAGATATGTTTAACTCTTTGGTTAATGATGGATATCCTAAACCGCTTATTACTGGGTATATTCCTACATATTTTCCTGATAATGATCCCGATGGTAGATTAGACCAAGTATGGAAAATGGAATTTGATAGATATGCTGTAGAAGGTTACATAGCAACTAAACCTCACCATGTAGAAGACTATAAAAATACTCTTACTAAACCTGTACCCTCAAGGTTTTATTCAGCTCATTTTGCTTTTACTGTCGGTAAGTTTTGCTTAGAAGTTCCTCATGATCCTAATATGTATTTTCATGGTGAAGAACCTAGTATAGCAGTTAGAGCTTATACAAATGGCTACGATTTATTTCATCCTCATAGGATTATAGCCTGGCATGAATATACTAGAGAAGGTAAAACTAAACAATGGGATGATAATCCTAAATGGGTAGAAAAAAATCAAGAATCTCATAAAAGATTTAGATTATTATTTAGTATGGACGGAGTAAAGTGTACTCCTTGTGCTCTTAAAACGTTAAAACCTTATGTTTTAGGAGAAGAAAGAACATTAGAAGACTACGAAAGATTTTCAGGTATAAGATATAGTGATAGATCAGTCCAGCAGTATACTTTAGATAATAATATTCCTCCTAATCCTGTTATAGAAGACGAAAAAGAATATAAAGAATCTTTTGTAAGTACTTTTAAACATTGTATTGATATACATAAATCTTCTTTAACTCACGACGATTATGATTTTTGGGTTGTAGCTTTTGAATCAAACGATGGTAAAGAAGTTGTACGACTTGACGCAGCTAAAGAAGAAGTAGACGGATATATGAGTCAAATTAAAAGAGGAGTAGAATGGATTAAATTATGGAGATCATATAACGGTAAAAAGTTAGAAAAATACGTAGTTTGGCCTTATTCTAAATCTAAAGGATGGGTTGATAGAATAGAACAGCAAATATAATGAGAAAAATATTTATTCATTTACCGGCTTATAGAGAACCTGAGTTGATTCCTACTATTAAATCTGCTTTAGAAAATGCTAAATTTCCAGAAAGATTAGTTTTTGGTATTTGCAGGCAATATAACCCAGAAGATAATTTTGATAATTTAGATGAGTATGAAAATAACCCTCAGTTTAAAATTTATCATTTACACTACGAAAAAGCTAAAGGATTAGCTTATGCTAGAGCAATAATTAATGAAGAGTTATTAGAAGATGAAGATTTTGTCCTTCAGTTAGATTCTCACCATAGATTTGATAAATTCTTTGACCAAAGATTAATTGAATGGTATGACACTTTAGTTGAAGATGGTCATAATCCATTAATATGTGGTTATTTACCTTATTACGACCCTTTTAATGATCCTGATGGCAGAGTAAAAGAACCTTGGTGGAGTGAACCTGCTAGTTTTTACCCTTTTGGTACTATATTTATTAGACCTACAGCATTTAAGATTAATTGGAAAGAACAAACTAAACCAGTTCCAGCTAGATTTATATCTGGTCATTTTTGCTTTGGACCTAACAAATGGGCTAAAGAAATAAAACACGATACTGATATTTATTTTGCAGGAGAAGAACTTAATTTAACTATTAGAAGTTTTACTCACGGATACGATTTATTTCACCCTCATGAGGTAATTATCTGGCATGCTACTATGAGAACAGAAAGATCGGGTATGTTAGCATGGGACGATAATCATAAAAGAGGGGAACATGGATGGGTAGATCAGACTGATAGAGCTAGAGCTAAAATTAGGCAGTTACTTG
>Ga0070746_10002854_pt1 | contig 10280 bp, 8 predicted proteins | sample VirMetDEL_Mar_21_FD_77016 | JGI IMG/M metagenome (GOLD analysis project Ga0070746, IMG submission 77016) | Aqueous microbial communities from the Delaware River and Bay under freshwater to marine salinity gradient to study organic matter... | ecosystem: Environmental > Aquatic > Marine > Coastal... | reverse complement strand
GTATCGTCATCTACTGCAAATATTACAAAGTATGTTGCCAATGGAAAATTAAATCCTGATTGGAAAGAAATTCTAGAACAAAATACGATCGAAAAAATCCAAAGAAATACAGATGAAAGAGAAGAACGTCATAGAAAAAGACGTGAAAGTGATATTATAAAAGAAAAAGAAAGAAAACAAGCTAGAAAGCTTGAAACTCTTTTTGATGCCAAATTAGAAGTTTTTGAGATTGAACAAGTTAAGAACTCAAAAAATAGAAAAATGAAAGCACGTATGAGAAAGTCTAAAAATACCCATGAACTTATGGCATATACGACAATTTTGTTAATGGAAGAAATTCAGAATGAAGAAACAGGATCAAACTAAAGGGTTTGTTGTTGTAGCATCAAAGAAAAAATCATTTTATTCATCAGCTCTTAATCTTATTGAATCAATATTAGATCACTATCCAGATGCAAAAGTAGCATTCTTTACACATGAGGAATGGATAGATGATCATGCTCGTGAAATCTGTGATCAAGTCTTTGGCTGTCCAGATCATATCCGATCTAAGATGTATGGTATGATGAATACTCCATATGATATTACCTTTTATATTGATGCTGATTGTCAGGTATGGGATGAAGATATTACAAAAATATGGGATCAATTAGGAGATAATGATCTTTGTTTTGTAAAATTAACAAAAGATAAAAGAGCACAAGCAACTTTCAAAGAAGTATATGCTGATATTAAAGGTACTAATGATAGAATTGATCTGACACTTTGTGGTGGTGTTTGTTTATATGATAATAGTAAACCAATTGTAAAAGAGTTTATTAAAGATTGGTGGGAGCTATTTGTTATCCAAGAAGACATATATCAAGGCAGAAAAAAAGATATGTATTATGATCAGGATAATAGATGGTGGCATAATGGTGTACCACATAGTATGCTTAGATGGGATCAATTTACATTATGGTGGATGGTGAATAAGATGGATAAGTATAAAGATATAAAGATTGGTGAATTTGAAGATAATTATAGATGGAATTGGTTTACTAGTTTCCAATACAATCAGGATGGTACACATAGATTTGTAGATAAGCATCCTATTATTATTCACTATTCTGCAACGATGGATAAGACTAAGGATTATACAGGATGAGAGATATTAAAATCAATAATGAAGTTGTTTTAGAATCCTTAAATAAATTTAAAGACTTTGTACTTGAAAAATATCATTCAGGTGATTTAGATAAAGATCTAGAACTAAATGCAAAAGATCATACAAGAGATAGATGGATAGCTGATGATTACCTTGAAAGAATTATTGAAAGAGGTAGAGCTCATGAAGGTTATCCAGAAAGTATGAGATCTTATCATGGTATGATGCCATCATACCATAATTCAGGTGGTATAGACTTAACTATAGCAGAACAATATAGAGAAAAAGCAAATAAAATGAATCAAGAGTTAATGACTGAACTTTCTGCGAAAAGAAATACTTTAGTCACTCTTTATCCTCCAGGTGGTTGGATATCATGGCATAATAATGCAAATGCTCCTGGATATAATGTTATTTTTTCTTGGTCAGAAACTGGTGATGGCTGGTTTGATTATTGGGATATTGAAAAGAAAGAAAGAGTAAGAGTACCTGACGTTCCTGGTTGGCAATGTAAGATGGGTTATTTTGGTGCATATCATCAACCAGATAAACTTTGTTATCATGCAGCATCAACAGATTGTCTACGTATGAGTGTTGCCTATGTCTTTGCAGAAGCAGAAGATATGTGGGAACAGATCATTGAGGATATTGAAGATCCAGTATGATTAATGTAGTATGTGTCAAGACTGGCACAAAGTATGATTATAAATTTGTTAATAGACTTTATAGAATGGTAGAGAAAAACTTATCTTTACCATTCGATTTTTATTGCCTAACAGAAATGTCAGATGGTATAAGAAAAGAAGTTAAGATTGTAGATATATCTGAAACAATTGAAGAAGGTATTGATGGATTCTGGCCTAAATTATTAGTATTCAATCCAGACATATATGAAAAGGTAGAAACAACGTTATATCTTGATTTAGATGTATTTGTACAAAACAATATAGATTATTTGTTTGAAGATATAAATCCAAATAAAATAAAAATTTGTTATGGTGGTAGTGACAAAGATTTGATCGATATTGATATCAGCAACGGAAAATTTTATAATACAGAAGTAAATTCCTCTATAATGATTTTTAAATCAGATCAATTTAAGAATATCTTTGAAAATTTTATGATTAATCCTTATAGTAATATATCAACATATAAAGGTGTATGTAGATTTCTTTGGAATCAGTATAAGGATAACCTAGAATATTTAAAGGTATTAGAAGATTATTATCATGTTCTTGGATCTTCTCCTGAAATGAAAAAGAAAATAGGTAACTATAAAATAGAAACTTTTTCTGGTAAAAACGGTTCAGGATACAAATTTAAGCCGGATTGTGCTGTTGCTTTAATGAATAGTAATCAATCTAATCAGCAATGGGAAGATATTTTAGATCACTTTTCTGATTATTATAAATAGGCAAAACGTTTTTTACTTATAAATAAAGAAGAATCCTATTAATCGAGAGAAGTCGAATGGCAGAATATGAAGAGTTTGAGATTGGACAGAGTACCGATGTTACGGTTGAACTCCATCTAGTTACACAAGACGGTGCAGCAAAAGATCTCACAGATCATTCAGTAGCAGCCTCATTGAAAAAGAGTTATAATGATAGTGCAGGAGAGGCAACAAGCTTTTCTACACAAATTATTAGTCCAACTACCTCTGGTAAAATTGCTCTTACTTTATCAAATACCCAAACTACAGCTCTCAGAAAAGGAAGACACGTATATGATGTAGAGTTATCCTTTACAGATAGCGATGGTGAAACAGTCACCGAGAGGATTCTCGAGGGAAGAATTAACGTAACACCATCAGTTACCTAAAGGAATATATGTATGGCCGGTGCTAAGAGAACAATCGTAAAACGTGTCATTGTTGGCACTCCTATCCGAAGTGTACGACAAAGTGGATCAGATCTAAACTTTGCAGGTGATTCTGGTACTGATACCGTTGCAGTTGGTACCGCTCAGGTTCTTACGTTTACAGGTACAGATCCAGTACAAACTGCTGTAACAAATAACAGAGTAACTATTTCATTAGATACTGCAACCGGTCAAAGAACTGGTATAGCTAAATTTGACTCAGATCACTTTAGTGTTGATGTAACTGGTAATGTTAGACTTAATGTTTTAGATTCTTCTGATCAAGTTACACACAGTCTTATTCCAAATGCTGATAGTGCATTAGATCTTGGTAGTGCTACGAATAAATGGCGTAAACTATATCTCTCTGGACAAACAATTCAGCTTGGTACAATTGCTCTTGAAGAATCAGATGGTGGCTTTGCAGTAAAGACTGCATCTGGTGATCCAGCTGCTTTAAGTCTTGCAGGTAATACAACAACAGATTTAACTGAAGGTGATAATCTATATTATACAAGAGCACGTTTTGATTCTGCTCTTGGTGATACATTATCAACCGGAACTATTCGTGGTTATATACAAGTTTTAGATCAAGGTGGTGATGGATCTTTATCATATGATTCAGCAACAGGAAATATTACCTATACTGGACCGTCAGCTACTGAAGTAAGAGCACATTTCCAAGCAATTGATGCTGGAGGTGACGGGACATTTACATACGACTCTGCTACAGGTACATTCACTTATACTGGTCTTTCAGTATCTCAGGCACGTGGTTATTTCCAGGTATTAGATCAAGGTGGTGACGGATCACTTAGTTATGATTCTGCTACAGGTAATTTTACTTATACTGGACCAAGTGCAACTGAAGTAAGAGCTCATCTTGTATCTGGTACTGGTGTAATATACGATTCAGCAAATGGTGTTATATCTATTGGACAAGATGTTAGTACAATTAGTAATGTTACATTTAATAATATTACTGCACAGAATGATGTTTATATTTCTGGTAACCTAACTGTTCAAGGATCACAAACATACGTAAATTCAACTATTGTAACTATCAATGATAGAAATATTGTACTTGCAGATTCAGCAGTTAATGGTGCTGATATTGATGAAGGTGGTATTACACTTGGTGGTGCTTTATTCACAGGTGTTGCACCAACATTCACATACGGATTAGCGAATGATAGATGGGAAACAAATAAGAATTTGAATGTAGGTGGCGCAGGTAATATTTCTGCAGACTCAGCAACATTCAATACAATTACTAGAAGTAATGCAACTACTATCGCTGGGACATACGGCTCTGCCTCTGCCGTTCCAGTACTTACAGTTGATGCATCAGGATTTATTGATAGTATTGGTAGTACAACAATTGGTGGTTTAAGTAGTGTAACATGGGATTCAGCTACTGATAAGCTAACAATTGGTGCTACTGATGGTAGTACATATATAGCAATCATTAATGGATTTAATCACCTTGAAGCTGATTCTGCTTCGTTTAATACTATAAACGTTGGAACAGCATATAATATAAGCCAACTATCCGTAGACTCAGCACACATAGGAATAATCGATAATGACACCGCTAGAATTAATTCTTTACAAGCTGATTCAGCATCAGTTACTAATATATCAGGCACTTCAGCAAACTATAGCACAGTAAATGCTACAACTGGAACAATCAGTCAGCTTGATGTAGATTCTGCACATATTCAAACTCTGAATACACATACATTAACAAGATCAAATACAACAGTAACAGCTGGAAGTTACGGCTCAGCTTCTCTTGTTCCAGTACTTACAGTTGATGCATCAGGATTCGTAGATAGTATTGGAACCGTAAGTGTTGCCGGTGTATCAAGTACATCCTGGGATTCATCGGTTGGTGTATTCACCATTAACACCGCCGATGGTGGCACATATGCAACACCAATCAGAGGATTTGGTGATAACGTATCACTTGCATTCGGTGATAACGATGATGCTATTATTAACCGAAATCCTGTTAATTTGATTATTAAAGATTCCACCGGTGGGATCTACATTGAAGCACAAGACATCTATCTGTCATCAAAAAATAATGGTAACCCAATTTGGTTGCAAGCTGGTGCGGATGATGGTGTAAAAATCAATGATTCCTCTGGTGATCTTAGGCTTCAAACAGTTAGCACCGGTATAAAGGTGTATGGTTCACTCACAGGTGCTACTACTGTATCAAGTACTAACCTAGAAGCTGACTCAGCAGATATTCAAATTATTTCTGGTAGTATTGCAAGTTACGGATCACTGCTCGGGGATTCAGCCACGATCAGTCAACTATCTGTTGATTCTGCACACATCGGTATTATTGATAATAATACATTAAATACAAATGCACTAAACGCAGATTCTGCAATCGCAACTAATATATCAGGTGTATCACTAAACTATGGTACTGGTCATATTAGTCAATTAACAGTAGATTCTGCTACAATCACAAGCTTCCAAGCAGACTCAGCTACCGTTGGTGAGATTCAGTTCCAGTTAGGTTGGGCTGATAGTCATATTGGATTTAGAGAAGGTGCTCTATGGTATGATCCTTTCCATAAGAATCTAAACTATTATACTGATTTCGATCATCCAATTGAGATTGGTATGCAAGAAGTTGAGAGGGTGTACAACAACACTGGCGTGGAAATTGCCAAAGGTAAACCACTCTATTACTCAGGTAACTTCGTTAACGATTCTGGCAGAGAATCTCCTACAATTGCTCTAGCAGATGCAACAGACGCAGCTAAGTATAACGTTCAGGGTCTTTCAGCAGCCGCTATTCCAAATAACTCTTACGGACAAATTGTTGTATCTGGTGTAATTGATGGCATTGACACATCCTCTCTTACTGCAGGTCAAAACTTCTTCGCCGGCCTTACACCAGGTGCACTACAGAATGCTGCCCCGGCTTATCCTAACTTCCCGATGTGTCTCGGTTGGGTTATTAAATCTGATCCTAATAACGGTAAAGTTATTATCAACCAGCAGAACCATTCGGTTTCTGGATTTAGAGTTCAGTCTGCTGCACACATCGGTGGTGATTTAACTATCGACGGTAACTTAAATGTTACTGGTACACAAACCATTACTTCTACTGCAAACGTAGAAATTGGTGGTAACTTCCAGTATCTAAATGCTGGTAATACGATTGGTGAGGCTGGTACAAGCTTTGTTGGAACTGGCCTAGATGATGCATTCTTCTCAGGACATTATTCAGGGGATTCAGCAAGTAAGTCATTCTTTGTTAAGATTGACGCTACTGGAACACCTGATACGTTTGAATGGGGATTCGATTCAGCTGTCGGTACAGAAGCAACGGGTATTGCTATCACAGGCGCTGCTCAGATACTAGACAGTGCATACGGTATTGAGATCGACTTTGGTGCTACAACCGGTCACACAGTTGGTGATAAATGGACAGGCACAGCCACGAAGTCAGACATTGATACAGGATTCTTCTCTAACAGAAACGATTCTGCATACACCCACGTTGGTCTATACTTCGACGTATCAGAAAATAAATGGACATTCCTAAACAGATACGATCCGGAACCGGAAGCACCGATTGATCCTTCAGCAGCTGGTACACAGTACGGTGTGGTTAAAGCTACCACATTCGAAGGTGGATTAAGTGGTAACGTAACAGGTAACGTAACTGGTTCACTCACAGGTAATGCAGACACAGCTACAACACTTGCAACTGGTAGAAACTTCTCTGCCTCAGGTGATGCAACAGCACCAAACGTTTCATTCAACGGTTCAGCACCTGTTGATTTAGTACTTACACTAGCAACCGTAAACAGTAACGTAGGATCATTTGGATCATCATCAGCAGTACCAGCTATTACAGTTAATGCCAAAGGTCTGGTAACAGCGGTCACCGCAACAAATATTGATCACGATGCTCTTACAAACTTCGTATCAAACGAACATATCGATCATACATCAGTATCAATTACAGCAGGAACAGGTCTAACAGGTGGCGGCACGATCGCTTCTACAAGAGACCTTGCTATCGACTCAGCTGAATTCTTAGCATATTTTGAAAGCTCTATTAACCACGATAACCTAACAGGATTCGTAGCTGATGAGCATATCGCACACTCGACGGTATCGATAACAGCTGGCACAGGCTTAACAGGTGGAGGAACAATTGCAGCTACTAGAGACCTTTCAATTGATTCAGCTGAATTACTTGCATATTATGAAAGTTCATTAAGACATGATAACTTATCAGGTTTTGTAGCTAATGAACATATTGATCATACATCAGTATCAATAACAGCAGGTACAGGCTTAACAGGTGGTGGTGATATTACTTCAACAAGAGATCTTGCTATTGACTCTGCAGAACTAAATGCTTACTTTGGCGGATCTGGTAAAGGTTTTGATGCAGATACCCTTGATGGTCAAGAAGGTACGTACTATAGGATCAACGTATATGATGCCGCTGGGTCATTATTAAACTAAGGTAAATACAGATATGGCAAATCCAAGTTCAAGACAAGGTTTAATCGATTATTGCTTAAGACGTTTAGGTGATCCTGTCGTTGAAATTAATGTTGATGAGGAACAGATTGAGGATCGTGTTGATGAGGCAATTCAATTCTGGCGTGAGTATCACTCAGAAGCAACTTACCGTACGTATGTTTCTTATCAAGTAACAAGTGCAGATATATCAAATGAATATATTGCTGTTGATAGTGATGTTTTGTATATCACACGTCTGTTCAGAATTTCTAGCTCTTTTAATACTTCTTTTAACTTCTTTGATATCAAATATCAGATGATGTTAAATGATATTGCAGATATGCAAAACTATGCAGGTGATCTAGCATATTATGAACAATTAAATCAGTATCTTTCCTTACTTGATATGAAACTAAACGGTCATCCTCAAACAACGTGGGTAAGAAAACAAGATAGACTTTATATACATGGTGACTTCAAAGATGGTGATATCAATCAAAATGAATATATTGTTTATGAAGCATATAAGTTTATTGATCCTAGTACATATACTGAAGTCTATAATGATATGTTCCTGAAAGAATATACAACAGCTCTTATAAAGCAACAATGGGGAACAAATCTTAGTAAGTTTGAGGGTATGCAATTACCTGGTGGTGTAACACTTAATGGTGGTAGGATTTATGAAGAAGCTACACAAGAAATCGAAAGGTTGAGAGAGAAAATTAGACTTGAGCACGAATTCCCTGCAGACTTCTTCGTAGGATAATATAATGGCATTAAATCCGTACTTTAATAAAAATCAGAGACAGGAACAAAATCTCTATGAGGATTTAGTTCTAGAATCTATTAAAATATATGGACAAGAAGTCTATTATCTTCCACGTGAAACTGTGAATGAAGATACAATTCTTGGTGACTTAGAGGCATCAAGATTCGGAAGTGCATATAAGGTTGAAATGTATATTGAAAATATTGAAGGCTTTGATGGAGAAGGGGATTTATTTACTAAGTTTGGGGTAGAAATTCGTGATGAGGCAACATTTATTGTTGCACGTCGTAGATGGACAAGTGCGGTTGCAAGAGCAGATGGTGATGCAAATCTTATTCGACCACGTGAAGGTGATCTAATCTATCTTCCATTATCAAAGTCTATGTTCCAAATACAACATGTAGAACATGAACAACCATTTTATCAATTAAATAACTTACCAATCTTTAAGATGCGTTCACAACTCTTCGAATATAGTGGAGAGGATTTTGATACAGGTATTGATGATATTCAGGGTATTGAAGAGAATTATGCATATGAATATCTATTACAACTTGATTCAGGTGGTGCATTTGAAGTTGGTGATGGTGTCAAGCAGGATCTTGGTAATGGTGTAACACTTAGTGGTGAGGTAAGTAGATATTCAGATTCTGATAAAGTAATGGGTATAATTAACTTTGGTGCAGATGATGGTCTATTCCATCTTCCAAATACAGATAATCCAATTGTTCATCAGGTTGCATTTGGTACCGAAACATCACTTGTTCTTTCAGTATCAGAAAACAATCAACTTAGTGAAAATGAACAGAATGATGCATTTGAAACAACAACTACGGATCTTGGCTTCCTTGACTTCTCTGAAAGCAATCCGTTTGGAGATCCTCAGTAATGTTAAGTGATTATTTCTATCATGAGCGAATTAGAAAGAGTGTTGCCATGTTTGGTTCACTCTTCAATAACATCTATGTTTTACGTAAGGATGGATCTGGTAACGTAATTAGTACACAAAAGGTTCCGTTATCATATGCACCTAAACGTGATTTCTTAGAACGTATTCGTGAAAATCCTGATCTATATGATAATACAAAAGTAGCTATTAAGTTACCACGTATGTCTTTTGAGATTATTGGTTATCAATATGATGCACAAAGACAGTTACAGAAAATGAATAATTATTCTAAAACTGGTAGTGCAAATGATAATAGAGCAAAGATTAATGCACCTGTTCCATATAGTATTAGTATGCAGCTGAATGTATATGCTAAGACACAAGATGATGCATTACAAGTTGTAGAACAGATATTACCTTATTTTACCCCACAATATACATTAACAATTAAACCTTTTTCAGATTATAATGATATAAAAGAAGATGTACCAATTATTCTTCAGGGTATGAGTTACCTTGATGATTATGAGGGTAATTTTGGTAGAAGAACTATCATTTATCAGCTTGATTTCCTTATGCATGCTAATTTCTATCTTGGTATTGCTAATAGTCAGATTATTCGTCAGGTTGATGCAAATCTTTATGTTGACGTATTAACAGATTCAGATGGCTTTGGTAATTCAGTTTATCCTCAGCCTAAGCTTACCGTATTACCAAATCCATTAAATGTCTCTGCAGATAGTGATTATGGATTTACAGAAACCTTTACATATGTGGATAGTGCATAATGGAAAACAATGAAAATATTAAAAGTGATTATGAATATTCCAGAGACACCTATTACGAGATTCTAGAAAAAGGTAAAGAAAGTCTTGAGCTCATGATCGAGGTCGCACGCGAGAGCGAGCACCCGAGAGCGTTCGAAGTATTATCTGGTATGATGAAGAATATGGCAGATATTAATGATAAATTAATGGATTTAAATAAAAAGAATAGAGATATTAACGAACAACCAAAACAGGCACAAGTTGGTACAACAAATAATAATTTGTTTATTGGATCAACAACAGATTTACAAAGATTCCTTCAGGCACAAACCGCTG
>Ga0070746_10002852_pt1 | contig 10281 bp, 27 predicted proteins | sample VirMetDEL_Mar_21_FD_77016 | JGI IMG/M metagenome (GOLD analysis project Ga0070746, IMG submission 77016) | Aqueous microbial communities from the Delaware River and Bay under freshwater to marine salinity gradient to study organic matter... | ecosystem: Environmental > Aquatic > Marine >... | reverse complement strand
GGGATTGGTTCTGATGGGCGATTTAACAGACAACTTCAACCGCAGTGAGTTTGCCTGTCAGTGTGGCTGTGGATTTGATGAGATTGCGCTCGACACGGTGTATATCTGCCAGAATCTGCGGGATCACTTTGGCAAGCCTGTCACCATAACCAGTGGTTGTCGCTGCCCTGACCATAATGCAAGCGTGGGTGGTGCAGAGAACAGCCAGCACTTGGCGGGTACGGCGGCTGATGTCGTGGTCAAAAATGTCCACTCGCACGATGTCTACGAGTACCTGGAAGCGTACAGCAGTCAGCTAGGTGTTGGCGGGTTGGGAAAGTACGATAACTTTACTCATGTTGACACCAGAGGCAGACGGGCTAGGTGGTAGGTCTTCCATGCACCACGCACAAGGCAAGATAGGCAACCAGTCAGGGTGAGTCATGTCTTTGGGTGGCTCCTCGAACTGAACGACTACACAGCCTCCCAGAAAGATAAACAGCAGTATCACGCAAAGCACCATCGTATTGATGGTCAAAAACTCTTTAGTGCTCATCATTGTTCTCCTATCTTGCCGATAAATTTTTCGGCCACCCATTGCTCGCCTTTAGCGCTCAGGTGAATAAGGTCTTTTTCGAACAGTGCTGGGTCGCTGCCTATGTAAACCAGATGCAGGTTGTCCCATCGCTGGGCGGCGCGGGCAAGTAGCTCCCGCATTACATCAACTTCTTCCCCAGCTAGCCTGCTGTTGTGCATAGCGAGGTGTGGAGCAAGCCAATACACTTCTGCGCCTTGTGCTGCTAGTACGATGCGGTCAATTGCCTGTGGTATTTCTTCCCACATCACGTTTATGTCGTCAGCGGGGGTCTGCTGGTAGAAGTTGATGTCGTTGATGCCAAGGCTGACAAACACATAGTCTACCTCTACCTCCGCTCGAATGTTGTTCAGACGCGGCCCCCAGTATTGATCAGCACTCTGTGCCTGCATCATCATGCCACCCATACTATTGTTGATAAGCATAGGTGCGCTGTCGTTGTGCAGCAGTCGAAACGCCAGTCCTCCGCTGGTTTCCTGCATCAGCGAGTCGCCTAGCAATACCACTGTGCAGGGGATATCCGCTTTGTAACACCCCGTCAGAGAGAAGGCCAAAGCTGCGCTCGCTAATAGTTGCTTAATCATCGTTGTTCTCCTCCAGTGCTGCCTTAATACCATCAATGCGCTGTTGTAACTGCAAGTCGCCTCCGTAGGTTCCCGTGCGATAGAAGGTTGGGTCTAACTCCGGCACTGCGTCTTTGGGTGCAAAAGACAAGAGGAATTTACAGTCCTCCCGCAGACGCTCGTTCTCCTCTGCAAACTGCCACTTGCGTCCTTTGACACTGCCAAAGACAGTGCCTTCGACATCGCCCCTGACACTGCCCTTGACATTGCCCCCGACATTGCCCCCGACACTGCCATCGACATTGCCCCCGACACTGCCAAAGACAGTGCCCCCGACATCGCCCCTGACACTGCCCTTGACAGTGCCCCCGACAGTTCCCCCAACACGGCCCCCGACATTGCCCCAGACATTGCCAAAGACAGTGCCCCCGACACTGCCAAAGACAGTGCCTTCGACATCGCCCCTGACATTGCCCCTGACACTGCCTTCGACATTGCCATTGACATCGCCTTCGACATCGCCATTGACAAACCAATGACCATCGGCGTCCTGTTGTAAGTCCATTGCCTCTAGAAACTCTTGTTTATCTTTCATCGTTGTTCTCCTAAAAATTTAAGTGACCCGTTTCGTGGCACGGTGGGTCGGGCCGCTGTGAGGTGCTTAGGACACCCGCCACTGTGGGGAGTCATGTTCCCCGAATTGAAGCCCCGTTTCGACTAACAGGTGGGGCGATCCTGCGAAAGGTAGGACTGCTGTAACAGCCCCTAGTCTTTATCTATTAACGTTTCTGCCTCAAGCACTTCCCTCATGGCTTCTTGCTCTGAACTCACTGCTTCTTCCAGACGCTTATTATCCTCAATTAAAGCGTTTGCCATCCTAGCCCCAGTCGCTTCCCAGTCCACAACAACACCTGCTGCTTGCGCTTTCCTTCCTGCCTCAAAAGCGGCATTTACTGCCTTCTCAACGCTGTTCTCTGACACTGTTTTTCTCCCAAAATGAACGGTTAATCAAATGTTCTCTACCCACTGGGGCATCAAACCACAGGCAATCAACACATAACCATGCCCGCAGCTTGCCCGCCCAGTTGAATACAGGCTCGCTTTCCTCTCCACAAATAGGACAGGTAGGTGAATCAGTCATCATCTTCACAACGACCATGATCCTCTCCAGCTTCGGCCTCTTTGGACAAGGCTATTGAAGCATTGAGTTCTTGAATTGCACTGGCAAGGGCTTCAATCCCATCAGCAATACGCCTAGCCAAACGCAATTCTATTTCTTCCTTCCTGGTCATCATCAGAAAGGAATATCGTCATCAAATGACTCAGGTGCAGCCTTTTCCTTCACAGGTTGTGCTGGCTTTGACTCACCCCCCTGCACCTGCTTCCCACCTATCGGCGTGAGGTTCTGGATGTGCAGCTTCAGAGATGAACCCTTTGTGCCGTCCTTCTTATCATACTCCTCCAGCGTAATTTCGCCCGTTACAGCGACCTGAGAGCCTTTGGACAGGTGTTGTACCAACCCGTGCTCTTGTCCATCTCTGCCCCACAACGCAGCATTCAGCCACGTTGTCTTCTTGTTATCACCCCAACCAGAGTCAATAGCAATAGCCAGACTGGTCACTGCCTTGCCGCCTTGGGTAAATCGGGTTTCTGGATCACGCCCCAATCGCCCTACTGCATTCAAACTATTCATAGCTTTTCTCCTATTGCTTCTTCCATTTGACTGCGAGCCACCTCACTTAATGCCATGCCGCAGTATTTCTTTTCGATATCGCTCAACTCAGCCCAGCATTCAGTCAGGTTGTCACTGCTTGCACCGTCCTCAATATATCCATCAACTACACCAATCCACTGCTTTATGAAGTCATTGGATACAGCGTATACGCGCCTAACATCACCTTTGAACTTGGACTTTTTACCCTGTGGGGCCATGTTGAACAAGGTGTCCATTTTATCACCCTGAGCTATCACAAAGTCCCTCAGTTCCCATGACTTCTCCTGAGCAACCAGTGACACCAGTTCTTCATAGTCTTCCTGAGAGGCTACAGGAGGTGCTGGCAGACTCTCTCCCGCATAGATGTAATGACCCAGCCCAAACATAGCTAGACACTTCACCAAGCACCGCATACGGGCTGAGTTGATGTCAAAGGCATTGGGGTTCTGGATAGCCTTGTTCTTGAAGTCCAGGACGGGTAGCCACATGGTATGACACAGCCCAAGTATAGAGACTGACACTCTGACTTCCATTGTTCCATCAGGATAAACAATGTCATCCTCCAAAACATACTCCGCATCAGAATAGTTGTCTTTCACCATCGCCCATGCCCAAGTCCACGCCAGATAGCTGAACTGCCCTTTCTTCTCAATATGCTCACTACAGTCGATTGTAGAAAGCGTTTCCCAGATTGATTTGCTCATATCGGCCAGTATCCTTTAGGGCAAGTCCAGTTAGTAACAATGACAACCTCACCCTTGCTATTCTTGCAGTAGGTGAAATCCTCTCCCTGAGCGTTCACATTCATCACCACTACAACCAGCAGTGCTGCTGCGATCCCAGCCCAATACTTAATCCTGATATTCGACATACATACAATCCTCGCATTCAAAAATAGTCCAAGGCCCAACGGCCATCCCATCCACTTCATCAACAGCGCGGGTATCGAAGCGGAGGCATCCACACTTGGGACACCCCGCATCTTTCCACTTGTCTTCAGTAGTTATGTCATCCAAGGTCTTCACCATACGCATTGCCGTGTGCAGCCTCAGAGCGGTGCGTCATAGACTCACAGTAGGCATATTCCTCACCTAACTGGTGCTCAAAGATAGCCTTGTACGCTTTAACAGCGTCCTGGCGGCAATCACCTTCAGCGATAATAGGGCGCATCCTGCCATTGCCAGCAGCTACCCATGCCTTTGCCTCAGAATCATAAGCACAAATCATAATCCCTCCTCCTTTCTCAGGTCGTGCAGGTGGTCAGCGTGAGCGTAGATAGCGTCAGATTCATGGTCTACTATCTCCTGCGCGATTGCGTCCAGTTGGTCTTCAGATAGCCTGTCAGTCAGGTCGAGGTCGCTGGTGCGGTGGATCACACTTTCAATCTCTACACCGCCAGCCCAGTTGACATCAGGCTCAGGGCCAGAACTGTCATAATGCACCTCAACGGCGTATTCAACGTCATCGACTTCAACTGAGGTCAAGAAACCCTGTGCATACTTACGCTTCTTCATTGGATTCCCCCTTAAGTAGCGCCAGCTTGCGCTCAAGATGCTCAATCGTTGCCTGATGATGCTCATCGCTCATTGTCGCAGGATGCTCAGTGACCATCTCAATGGGCAATCCTACAACGTAGTCTTTCCCAATCGGCTTGAAGTTATAGAGGGTGTCACGCTGCTCGCCATCTTCATTGATGTAGCTGACGGGGTAAAGTGTGTGTGTGACTTGCTTGGTTTTCATAATCGCTTCTCCTAAGTTTGCGATGTGAGATATGATGTTAATATGCGATATATACTGGTGTCAATACATATTTCATGTATACTGCAAATTCTTCCCATTAGGGTTAATACAAAGGAGATATGACAATGCCAGAGATTAGCGAGCGAGAGCGAAAAGAGCGCAAAAAACAGCGAACTAACGCCAATGGTAACGGTCGCCCGAAGAAGCAGGTAGAGCATTTTATTACACGGATCACGCCGCTGGAGAAAGCTAGGCTGGAAGAAATGAGCAGGGCCAAAGGCATGAGTATGAGTGAATTTGTCAGGCTTACGCTTGGGTTAACCTGGAAGCACTATGAAAAGAGTAAGAAATAAAACGGGCCACTAACCCACTTAGCGCCCCGACTGGCGATTTATATATGGTAGCTGGATAAGGGCGAGGATGCCGCTGCGTAGCTGAGAGGAATGAGTGCCGAGGGTGGGGCAAATCACCACTCGGCGTGTTCAGAAACGAACCTCACAATCTTAAACCAGAAATAAGTGATAGGCAATAAAAAACCCCCTTCCGTGAGGTTGGGGGCTAGATACTCTTGCCAACAGTGTGGCGGTGGAGTAGTATCTCAGGTGCGAACAAGAGACAGGAAGGATTATACAGGTAATCACCTGTTGAACACACCTCTTTTTTGTTTCTTTACCGCAGACTTAACCAGTCGATGAGGCCCATTCGCGTGGGAGCTGGGATAACCCCCACTAATCGACCACCAGTGCCGAGAGCAGGTAACGGTGATAATGCGAAGTTTGGTTAAGAACGCTCGTCAGAATAGTTAATTAATCACTGCTGCGCCGTTAGGCGATAGTAAAGGTTAAATGTGGGAGTTGATATGGAAGAAGATGAAAAGATGCAGGAGTTGCAGAGGAATTCTAACAAGGCAATGCTTGAGTTAGCCGAGTATTCTCTGCTTAGAACTGAATTATCAAATGACCCTGACGAGGAGTTTCGCCAGCAGTTAATCGCTGCCATTGCGCATTACAGGAAAGAACTTGAGGGAGTGACAATACAATGACAGATGAAAAAGAAAAGCCAGCAACAGGTATGAGCTGGGATGACGCAGAAGACACAGTTATCAACAAGGCACTAGATGCAATAGAGGCGCACCTGAACCCTTACGTTTTTAAGGATGAGATTACAGACGAGAAAAAGTTTATGCCACGCCCATTTAACCATAAGGAGCTTATGGCCGCTGTTCCTCTGTTCCAGAAGCGCAGGGATTTATTGATAGCACTGAATCGTGAGAAGGCACCCAAGGATGGGTTCTATAAATCACATCAATGGCTGCGGCTGCGGTATCAGGTGTTGACTGAGAGCAAGGCAGTATGCGGTTGTTGTGGGGCTAGTGGCAGAGATACTACCATTCACGTTGACCACATTAAGCCGAGAAGCAAATATCCAGAGCTTGAATTAGAGATAAGTAACCTGCAAGTCCTCTGTTCAGATTGCAATATGGGCAAGTCCAACATAGAAGAAACTGACTGGAGAGCCGCATGACTGCAATTATTACTAAGTCGGGCGGCTACTGGGAGCCAAGTCAGGAGCAGATCCTGAAATGGCAAGCCCTATACCCTGATGTGGAGGTTTATCAGGAATTAAACGCAATGGCGGGCTGGTGTGATGCTAACCCCAGCAAGCGCAAGACGAGAATGGGTCAGTTCTGCAACAGTTGGTTGAACAGGGCGCAGCAGAATGGAGGAAAATCGCCCTTTGCGCCTGAAAAGAAAAATACCTCAACACTATCAACCCGTGAAATGACCTCTCTTGATGACCTGTCTCACCTTTTTGTCGATACGCCTGAAATCAGGGAGCATTTTTTACACAAATTCGGGCAGTATTTTATCAATGGGCAGAGGCATACAAAATGAGCGATTATCAAAATTTAATACAGAAAGTGCTTAATTCTGCGCCTTATCAGTCTGGCGAGAAGATTCGGCGTGGAGATATTGCTAAAATTATCGGCACTACGAACATGAATACGAGCAGCAGGGTACTTCACCTGATGACCACGGACGGCCAGTTGGAAAAAACGGGTCAGCTCGATTATCGTAGAAAATCCAACACACAGTATTGGCTAAGGAGAAAATGGGTATGATAGACCCAAATAAAATCTACCTGGAGCTAGTCACCACGGGCAAAGAATGGGCAGAGGCTCAGTTTCTTGCCAACCAGTTGGACGATGCGACTAAGCCACTGCTCGCCAAACTAACCTTAGATGCCATGCCACGGGCGGGAAGTGTCGCAGCGGCAGAGAAAACAGCACTGGCTAGCCAGCCCTACCGCGAGCACATTAAAGCCACCAACGAGGCCAAGCGCGATATGCTCATAGCCAAAATTAAGTACAACGCAACGGAGCGGTTATGCGACCTTCGGCGCACCCAGGAGTCCAGCCACCGTGCTGCAATGAGTTCGGCAACGTGATTGCGGTCAGCCTTTTTGACAAAACCGGAGTAATGCTACAGCCCTGGCATGATGCAGGCGTAGAGTGCCACCTGTTCGATGTTCAGCACAAGGCAGGTAGTTTTCAGGGAAATGATGGGATGTGGCGACACGGCTACGATTTAACGAATTTGCCCATGCCACTGCTGGAACTGATCGGTGAAGATATTGTTTTTACCTCCTGCTTTCCTCCCTGCCAAAATTTAAGCGTTAGCGGCGCACGGTGGATGGCGGGTAAGGGTTTACGGGCTTTACAGCAGTCGATTTCTTTTTTTGCTACCAGTGCGGAATTTGCAGAATTAGCTGGTGGAAAATACCTGATAGAAAACCCTGTCAGCACCATCTCAACATACTGGCGCGAATCAGATCATAAATTCCACCCTGCATGGTACGCGGGATATTCAGGTGAGGAAGATAATTACACTAAAGAAACTCACCTTTGGACAGGCCACGGCTTCAAAATGCCTCCGCGCAAAGCCTACGGTGATTTACTTGACGGCCCCGATAAAAACTATATTCACCATCAAGCCCCAGGGGAGGAAAGGGCAAATATCCGCAGCGCAACTCCGAAGGGCTTTGCTTTAGCCGTTTTTCAGGAAAATTATGAAGCCCAAAAAACTAAAAAAATGCAAAGTGTGTGAAAAGCAATTCGCCCCCTCACTAAGCACTCAGAAGGTCTGTAGTCCATCCTGTGCGATAGTATTTGCAGGTACACAAAGGCAGGCGAGAGAAGCTAAAGCCCGTAACAAGGCATTACGCGAAGGCAGGGAGGCATTAAAGAGTAAATCTGACCATTTAAGAGAGGCGCAGACGGTTTTCAACCGGTTTATTCGGTTGCGCGATAAAAATTTGCCATGTATATCATGCCAGCGGCATCATACGGGGCAATATCATGCGGGGCATTACAGGTCAGTGGGATCAGCGCCGCAATCATTGCGTTTTTGTGAAGATAACGTCCACAAGCAGTGCCAGCCCTGCAACACCCATTTGTCATCGAATGCCATCAATTACAGAATAAACCTTATTAAAAAGATAGGGTTAGAGCGTGTAGAATGGTTGGAGGGGGCGCATGAGCTAGTAAAATGGTCTATAGACGACATTAAAGAAATTAAAGCCACCTATAGACAGAAAATTAAGGAATTAGAGCAAGATGACTAATCGTCTAACGACCATTTGGCGATACGGACATCCTCACCATAACGGTTAGTGACCGTTACCATATCAGTCCGGATTGCATAACCATCCTGGCGTAGCTCAGATATACGGGCTGGTGCCTCCAGCACCCCCAGTTCATCCCATGAGTTCAAACGAGTGAGATAACGGCGACCACCGCCATAGGCTTGTTCGGGTGATCTGAGATAGTCCAGAATGCGCTGTTTTTGACTTTTCATATTTTACCCTCTATCGCGTTAAGTAAGGCCAGTCCGATAACGACTGAAAACAACGTCAAGTTAATGACCGTAAAAGTATGATTTTCCATTGATTTACCCCTTATACGTTCTGTCAAACCATGAATTTAGCCCGCTAGATAGCAGGGACCGGTAACGGTTTTCGAGTGAAATTAAGCGTTTTTGTCTTTTTCGGTGTACTTTGGGGTCAATTCTGTGACCGCACGGCCAATAGCCCCTCTTAATTTGTTCTGGCGGGCTGTTTAAGTCGCCCATAGCAGTGCGTAGTTTCAAAATTTGACGGTTACAGTTGCTTAGTTCCCATAATTTCACGTTTTATCATCCTTATTAGCTAAATCGAGTGCCACACCATCACGGAGAAGCTCCACACAATATGGAACCAATTTTTTATGTTCGGAAAGGTTAGCGGCTCGCACTAGCTGATTTTTCAGCGAGCGATCCACCGTTAACACTAATTTAGACGTTTTTTGGTCAGTCATAGCGAAACCCAAAAGCCTGTGAAAGCAAATCTATTGCTTTTCCTGTTGTTGTCAAAATACAACCGCCGTCATGGTCATATATGCCCATAATGCAGTGTTCATCCCATAGCGATACAGGGATGCCAGCCCCGCCATCGTCAGTGATTAAAATTTCAGCACCGCTTATGGAACGGTAATCGCCGGAAATTTCAACCGAGAGAGCCATGCATCCACCGCCAGTGTGCTTAGTGTTTAAGCCAATTTCGCGGGCTGCTGCTATTAATAACGCTTTTGAGTCCATTTTATTCTCCCTTTTCAGCTAAATCATTTAACAGTTGATAGGTGTAATTTTCCGGCTCAGGCGATGACATATTCGGCTCATACCACCGACCTAATGCAGATAATGCGCGATAACCGATTGACGATTGCCCGCCATGCCATTCTGTGTAATGCCAGAACGCGCCCACGACAACTTCAGAAAGTCCGGATAAATAACCGTGCTCACCGATCCACCACGTTTCCTCGCTGGTTTCGTTTTCAGCAAGATAATCGGCTAGTTTGATAACGCACTCAGTTATCCTGGAATAGTCCATAGTGCCGTTTACATTGCCGAGATTATGGTCTATCACCGCCAAGTATCGGGCCGCGTTTCTGTTTGTTTTATCTGCCATTGCTACTCTCCCTCTGGACAAAAGAAATAATAATCAGCCCCATAGTCGTAATAAACGTCAATACCGTTGGCTGTGGCAACATAGCGGCCATAGGCTATATTGTTTTCACTTATTTCTATTTCTTGCCAAGCCATCTGGATGGCGCAATCAACAGCCTCTTTTTCGCCGCCTGCCCAGCCCTCTAAAATAAAATCAAAAGTGTTGTAAACCATTTTCACTACCTCATTGTTTTACACGGTGCCCGTGCTGGCACCCAAAAAGCCGCAATTAAGCGGCTCAAGGATTCCAAGTTTTTGGTTAATAGCGTTTTATTACCTTTGGGCAGATAGACTTTAATGCAGTGTACAAGTGATTATCGTCCATGTAAGGGTAAAGTTCACTGCAAACAAATTTATTTAGGCCAGCGCCAAATAGAACGTCAAAGCAAAAGCGTTTCTGCAAATCCTTTACCGCGTCTGACTTGTGAAAGTCGCCAGATTCATAACAGCGCACTAGTTCACCGTTGGCATTATGTACCGATAAAACGTCATTAATTGCGCTTTCTAATATCGCGTAGTGTTCTGTTTTGATTTTCATTATCTAATTTCCTCATAGTTATGCACAATTGCCTGTGCTGGCACCGAAAAACCCCGTCAACTGAATGGTACGGGGTGCGATTCCTGGTTTTTAGTGGCTATTTGACGGCG
>Ga0070746_10002851_pt1 | contig 10282 bp, 5 predicted proteins | sample VirMetDEL_Mar_21_FD_77016 | JGI IMG/M metagenome (GOLD analysis project Ga0070746, IMG submission 77016) | Aqueous microbial communities from the Delaware River and Bay under freshwater to marine salinity gradient to study organic matter... | ecosystem: Environmental > Aquatic > Marine > Coastal... | reverse complement strand
GCAATTAACAAATACGTTTCTGTAGACACACAATTGGATAGTAAAGAGATTGATATATTTGATACGAATTGTAATATTATAGAGACGTTGAATAGGAATAAAATCAACGGATATGATTCATACGCTGGGTATTCTGATTATGCGGGAATCCACAGTAAATCATATATTGACTATGTCAATGATGATTTCTCTGCAGTTTATGGTCAAAATCAAGGATATATCGAAGGATGTGGTTATCAATACTCAAGAGTCGGAGGTAGTAGAAATATACTTTTACCTACAGATGTTATAACATTTTCTTCTGGATATTTGGCAGATGATTGTTTTCCAAACAGTCCAAACGAAGGTACTCAACCTTATGCGGTGATGTCAAACTCGGCAAATATTATCTTTAGAAGTGATAGAATACCATTATCTGATGTTTGGGATGAACCCGCAGGAAGTGACTTATGTTGTGGTAAAATCTTCAGAAGATATGGTTTACACTTGAACTCACAAATGCAAGTATATCAAATCGGGTCAGACGGTGATTCAGGATTGGATAGTACAACTACAGTTTTCCAATCCTTCGACCCATTCGATAATTCAGGTAACGCTGCGGATGATTTACAAGACGCGCAGGATACGGGTAATGTACTCGTTGAAAATGTTATTGATAGTTTCAGTTGTGATAATATGGTGCCTCTTTGTTGTTATACAAATGAGGGTGTAGATTTTGAAATCGATTGTAATGAAGATTGTTATCCTTTGTTTAACACCTTAGGTATTGACTTACAAAATCAAGTAGTTGTGAACGGTTGTTATCGACTGGTTACTATACCACTTGTCACACTTTTAACGGATTATGCTTTATATACCGAATGGAATAGTAGAATTAGATTTACTTACGCTTTGTGTCAAGGAATTATATCTGAAATGTTCCATAATAACTGGGTTAACGGAACACTATATATGCCAAGTTTTCAAAAAATAAGGGCAAAAGTTTTCGATGATACTGAAACATACCAACTTCCATTGAATAATGGAATAACACCAACACAAACATTTAATGATAGTGGAGTGGTAAATGTAGTGATTCAAAATATAGACACATATACCGTATTTATTAACGATGAATTTTACGGTAATGATGTTGAACAATTTTTTATTACTTTAAATGACCAAGTATACATTACCGGTACAAGTTTAAATCAAAATTTGTTATCATCGGTAACATTAGAATTCACAGAAAGCACAAAATACAAGTATTGTGGGTCGATTCAAAGTAATGTTAATGCATTACATCACCAAGGGCCGATTTATTATAACTCAAAAACCTCAAGTTTTTATTATAGAAGTACACCATATAGCGATGTATTAGATTCGTTTATAGGACAGTTACCAAGTAGAGACTACAAAGGGGCGAACAATAAAAACATATGGTATCCAACAACAATAATGGATTTAGGACCTAAAACACCACTTCTACAATACGTTTCTTTAAGTCCTTATTTCCAAGGATATATTATAGACAAATTAAAAAGTACATCATATCAAGATAACTCACAATTGGTAAATTTATTTGCGATATCAAGATTGGCCAGTTCAAGTGCACTCGCACAGTTTTTAACGGCGGGAGACGCTTCAGTAAATAAATTATTTAGTAGGTCTGGTGATTTGGTTGATGGTGACCACGCTCAGATGTTATCTATCAATTCTGAAATCGGAACACTTGCCTTCCTTGAAGGAAACTATCCCGATGAAAACATTGTTGTAGGTGGTTCACAATATAACATACTATTGGTCGGACCTCCCGCAAGATATGGTGTTTTTTATGACTCGGATATTATTTTAAAAAGATATATAAACAACGGATACCTAACATACACACCAAGTCCACAAGGTCCGGCAGGATACTTTGGATACCCCGAAACACAAGAAGTGCCTAATTACAGATGGTATTTATTTAATGACGGTTTATTTGGTAATGGTAGGGGGCCTAATGATACGGCATCACCAGACACACCAAACGAGTGGTATACGAAAATAATAGAATCAACATACTATCAAAACGACGATTTTTATACCAACCCCACAACATACGTTAAGACAGATGCGGGTGGAGGTGTTGGATATATTTATAATGTCGACAGTGATGGTAATCTTTTGGATACACCTCCCACATCTTTGGATGGTGGTCAAACATATAAGGTTGGTTCTCCGTATTATTTTTATTTTGGATTAAAAAGAGGTAAAACCGCGTTAAATAGGTTCTTCACCAAATATATATTAGTATAACAATGAATCAAAAAAATTCTGACATAAAAATAATTTTAGGTGAAAAACGTTTTGCGGGTTCGTCAAACAATGATATGTCTATTAAGGTTGGTTTAACCAATAAACATAGAGAGTTTGTTGAGGGAGACAGAACAACCCTTTTAAATCTTGAAGAAAGATTTAATACCGAAAGACAAGACAGTACAAAAATTAGAATTAGTGGTAAGATAACGAATATTTTTGAGAATATAATAGATGGTATTAGTGACTATGAACCGTTTTTAAATGATTTATATTATACTGTTATTGACGTACAAGATAATAACAGTATAACCTATAGGGGTTTACCGCAATACAAAGAATTTTCTTTTTTTAGAAACGAGGGTATAAACGGTCATATTAATTTTTTAAACAAAAGCGCAGATACATACAATTGGGTGTTGTATATATCTTACCCATCTAAAAATCAAACGAATCAAAGTCTCAGGTACACAACAAACTACAATGGGACACAATCGACTTTGAATTATAATGTAAGTGACGGTATCCCATATATCATCAGAAAAACAAACATCAACGGAAAAAAATTAATAACTTTTTTCTGTGCACACAACCATAACCTTTCTAAATACCAATGGGTATATCTTAATAATGAGGTTCAAGGTAAACGATACTTTCAAGTATATAGTTTGGGTGACAAATACTATGGTAATGAAAACAAAGTGTTTTCTATTTTTGATTACGGTTATACCGACGCACTTTTCGGTGATGGTAATATGGGAACATTCAAAAGGGTATTGGATCCGAGTAACCCCGAAGAAACCACATCGGAATATTACGTTAGAAAACACAATATTATAACTAAGACTACGGATTATGAAATCAACAAAATGGGATTTGAAAGAAATATCTTCCCCTCACAAAGGAAAATAAATCTTTCAGGTCTAACACCTGACAACACCCAAAAGGTCACATACAAAGAAGACACATTATCGTTTGCTTATACATTTAGTAAAGATATTGATATAAGTCTTTATAGGGACAACTTAGGGAGACCGATTACTGAATTATTTTTAACTGTAATTAACAAAGGATATATGGGTTGGTTTAATAACCCCCAATTACACACAAGAACATCGGGGTTACAAGTGGGTTGGGACTTCAACTTCCAAAAACAATTTATAGACAATTGGTGGGATGTCAATAACTTGGATAATGATGACAATATACCAAGTAGTGTGTATGGATTCAACGACAATGTTTTTTATTACAATGAGGATTTGAAGATAGGTGATGAGATAAAAGGTGATATATGTGAATTCAACAAGTACGAACAAAAAGAAACGGTGTTATCGAAAATAAACCATAAGATATCGTTCAACCCAAACCTTTTCAACACCAACGGCACTTTAAACCTACCTGAAGGTTATGGATATCAAGTTCATTACCCAATAAAGTTAAGGTCATATTCTAACTATGTGGAGAAGGGGGTAAAAAGTGAGGTTGATTTTATTCCTGACTTCTCTTTTTATTCAAACTACGATAACGAATGGAGGTGGAGAGATTTGTACCCATACGGTTTTGTGGATTCTGAAAATAATGGTACTGATATACCATTTTTGAATGGATGTCATTATCCATTTAAACAGATTAATTTTTTATTGAAACCGATGAGTAATGACAACAACGATAATAACCTAATAATTTTCCAACCAACGACTGACGATTGTGAATAAATATAGATTTAAAATATCACCAAGAGATTTGGGGACAAATATCCCAATCCAAATAGACTTTCAAAACTTTGGTAAAGAAGATTTGATATCTGAATATGAGGATTATGTGGTTGAAAAAGTTATTAACCCCGTTGAAGACTTTGAAGTCACAAGGTTTTCACATAAATCGTGGGTTAAAGAGAACATAGAAAACACATCAATACAATACGATTTTTTCTTTTTTGATAGGTTGTTACCCATTGAAAACACGAGTCCCCAAAACATCAACAATTGGGTATCTGACTACAATTACAGTAATAACGAACAATATTCGGGGATAACATTCACCAACGAACAAGTGTATTATTTCGTTAATTCTTTTAGAAATAGTTTTTTCAAATTAGATTTTTATGATAGTAACGACAATGAAACACAAAAAATATATTTGACCATAACTTTACCATTACAACAAGGTAAAACCAAAGATGTTGGATTGAATATTGCTTCAGTTTTGGGGGATGTTGAGGTAAACACACCTTCATTTGTTTTGGATTATATAGGTAACAAAGAAGGTTATTTTATTTATTGGTTAAAGAACCCCACATATATCGACATTAATGAATTCTATGTGAGCGCAAAATTCTTCAATGGAAAGACTGGTGAATTCACAAGGTTTATGACCACACCACAATGTCAATTTACACCAAAATTCAAAATAAACAGAAAAAAGTATTTTTACAATAGAGTTTCATTGAACTACGAAACCTTCGAGTATGAAGTTTTCGATGAGGTTTCAGGAGAAAGAATTGGAACGGAGGATAACCCCATAAAATGGTATGAATACATTAATCCATCATGACGGATAGAAATTATTACTATATAAAAATATCACCTGAATCACTGAAAGATGATATTGTTTTGGAAACCTTTAGTGGTGATACTTTTGGTGTTTATTCCGGTATGTCCAATATTTTAAGTGGTGGTACTAACGGTAGTAGTTTGTTAACGGGACTTACAATACCTTTATTGTTCACACAAAAATATGATGATATTGGTTATTACTCAGAATTTGATGGTTTTATACTACAAAAAGATGTTGTGGTAAATTTCCTATATTCAGGAACGACTATATTACCTTATACGATATACTTATACAATTCTTCTGATAGTTTAAAAAAGTTTTTGGAACTATCTGACTATGTCATTGATTGGGGGGATGGATTTACAGAGAATATCACACTCACATCGACAACTATATCACATTCATATCCCAACCAACCTGAGACATATACAATAAAACTCAAACAGAGTAATTTGTGGGGTAATACTGAAATATCCAAAACCATTCATTTACCTAACACAGGTTTAACCATTAACAATCTCAATGGTACAATAACATTCACACCTATGTCAGGTTCGTGGTCGGGAATGACATTAAGTTATGATTTTATTTTCACGGGAGACAGTGTAAATACAGTCAATGGACAAACATCGGATAATTTTCTTTCAGTTCCTTTTACCGTCACTGGATATACATCTTCACAATTAAAAGAATTAAGAAAATACGGACAAAACCAATATCAAGTCGGTGTTATTATCCAAACAAAAGATATCGATTACGGGTCTATTGATTTGATAACACCTGAGTTTACCGCCTATACGATAAATGATACTCAATATTATGATTATAAAGATGGTTCGACACTTTATTTTGTACAATCGTCGGGTTTAACCTCTGATATGTTGGTTGCACAACCGATTACAAAAGAAGAAATATTAATGGGTGTTGTTAATCCTACAGAAATTCAAAGTGAGATATTTATTGAAAGAGGTAAAAATTCTGGTTTTGAAGGATTACAGAGACTTGGCGAGGTCGATAATATTGGGGACTTGGTTTCTTATGGATACCGTTTCTTCAAAATAAATGAAACAACTTAAAAATGGCGTTAGGTACATACGGAACAATAAGACCAGCGGATATGTCTCCCGAAGACGTGGAGATAATAATGAATTACACCCCATCGAGGGATGTAACCAATGATTTCGAACTAAAAAAATTAAATGCTGCGGATATTTTAACACCTTATTTTCATAATGAAAATACGGGTGGTAACTCTGATGTTGAAATACTTGGTGGTCTTTATAATCTAAAATTACCTGTTGAAGAATTCAACAGGATTGGTATATACACACTTTTTATTCGACCTGTGGAGATAAGAACAAAAATCACTGACTGTGGTGTTTTATCCTCATTACCAAACGTAAAAGGTATTATTATCGATATTAACAATGTTCCGAGTGAATTCAGAAATCGTTTTGTTAATCAAGGGTTGGTCGGTCATAGGGTGGAATATTTAAACAATAACGGTTCTAAAATAACAAATTTTTATAGAATCATCACCTCATCGTTTTATTGTGAACCTGTTACAACAAATTTGACAAACAGTTCTCAAAAATCTATAAGATATCGTTATGTTGATGGTGGGAGTGACTTGATATTTTGTACACTTTCTCCATCAAGTTCACCATCCAACAAACCTAACGCAACACCGTTTATCGGACAACCAAATCAAAATATCATTATCAATAATACATATTTTGACCCCATAACGGTGGATATCGAAATAGCCAATTATGATATTGATAGTTTAGGTATTGCTTTGTTTGGTAATCAAACTAAAAGTATTGAAGACGGTATATACACAATGTACGATACTGACAATAACATTTACAAACAATATAACTTATACGAAATCAGAGACCAGTTTAATAATTTATTATATGAGGTCAGACAAGATAGAGGTGGTAATATAGACTTCAGTAAAAACTTCACGAATATTACACAATAATGGCGAGTAACAAGTATAAATACCCACCTGCACCACCTAATGGGAGTGGTACTTTTTCTGACAATATTGTTGGATTCCAACTTGTTGATGGTGGAGGACTAACTCAAGCAAATTTTGAGTTTAGTACCAATGTTATAGAAAAAGTAAATCGGGAATTTAATACAGGGGTTTTTTCTCAACCGATATCTCTATCGGATTTAAATATTAATAATATTGAGGAGGCGAAAAGAATCATTGCAAAAAACTTTAAAGTATATCCTAACTTTGATTTATCACAAGTAACTTCATTTAGTTTATATGGTTCATTACAAAAAAGAATATCAACATCAGTAACTAAAATTATTAATTACTTCCCCGCTGCGTTGGAGGTAAGAAAAGAAGATGTAAATTTAAACACGGGATATACCGCATATGATATAGTATATGATAATGTAGAAAACATTACCACATTCAAATCGAATGTCATAAGGTTCTTCAATCCTTTTGATATCGATTTCTCTACCAACTCAGACAGAAATATTGAAGTCAGACCAATGGAGGTTAGTCCGTTAAGAAATTTAACGAGAAACTTTTTAAGTTATTCATTATTTTTTAATGATTTACAAACAGAATATGGTTTTGTTGATTTTGACGCATCCAATTCATTGGTTTCGGGTAATATTGAAGTAACCGTTCAGGGTAATCCTTTTAGTGGTTTAACTGCATCGACCAAAACACTATTTTTAAAACCAAGTAACAGTGTAACTGAAAGAGTTTTCAAAGAAGATTTCGATGAGGTTGAAGATTTTCTATTGAATAGATTGGTAAGTCCTAAATATACCGCTAATTTTACAGTTATAAAAGAAGATAATAGTGGTAAATTATACTATAGTAAAAGAAAAGTTACTTGGCCTTTGGAGGGTTTATGGAATTTGGATATCAGAAGTAACAAATTCAACAATTATCTTTTTGATTTAAATAGTATAACAGAAGATTTAGATAACTATAAAACCGATTTAATATCAAGATTTTTAACCACAAGTGCGTTTAAAGACTTTGACACACCCGATAGAAATATGGAGAGTGTGTTACAATTATATGGAAGAAGTTTTGATGAAACAAAAAAGTTTATCGATGCTCTTGCTCACATCAACTCGGTTAACTATAATGTCGGTGATGACATCCCTTCACAGTTACTTGTTAACTTGGCACAGACTTTGGGGTGGAACACCAACATATCACCAATCACCAACGACGGGTTTTTAGATAGTGTTTTTGGTACGTCAAAAAATTCACAATATAGTGGAGAAAACAGACAAAAAACACCGAGCGAATTAAATTACCAATATTATAGAAACTTAATATTAAATTCTGCATATCTCTTTAAGTCAAAGGGAACAAGACGTTCCATTGAGGCTATGATGAGGTTGATTGGTGCAACAAAGGCGTTAATAGAATTCAACGAAACAGTTTACTCTGTTGATGGGCCTATCAATATGGATAGATTCAACGGAGAGTTTTTACAAATAACAGGTGGAACAAAAGTCGAAGAAACACCACAGTTAAACCCCAATATCACCTTCAATATCTTGGGTGTTACATATACAGGATTCACAACATATAGTACGATTTTGAATGTGGATACCAATAGAGGTGATTACCCAATAGATGATAACGGTTACCCAAAACCCGTTATTCAGACCAATAATATGTTCTTCCAAAAAGGTGCTGGTTGGTACGAACAAACACCTGAACATAGGTCATTAACCCAACTTAACCTAACCGATTCAGTCTTTACGGGAGCAAATACCGATATACAAACACAACTTGAACCATTCACATATGGACAGAAATATTTGGATAGGTTTAGAGAATTCCCATATTTAAATATGGGATTTGGTTTGACAAGAACTTTTGATAACAAAAAATCTTGGACAAATAGAGACTTGGGTTTGAGAAGAGGTATTGGTGCGGGTTTTGATTCGTACTATTATACTGACAATGAACAATTAATCCTGAACACAAAAAATGTTGATTTGGGGTTGAACATGGGTCAAGGTATGATATACGACATATGGGATATGTCAAGAAAGTATAACTACCCCTTCCCTTCAACAGGTCTTACACAACCATATCCATATCCACAAGGTATTGATTGGACAATCATCAATCCCAAACCCAAAGAGAAAACATTTTTTGAGTTTGCTCAGACCTTTTATAAGAATTTAATCAATGTCAGAAATCGTATGTTTATTGACGATGGTCACGGAGGTGGTTATCCGACATTACAATCGATATATTGGAAATATCTCAAATCAGAAGAGGCGATAGGTATACCATCGAATAAATACACCTACCAAAAGATGATTGATTTCACATTAGGTATTGGTGATTATTGGATGAAGTTGGTGGAACAAATGATACCTGCAACGACGATATGGATGGGTGGTCAAAAAATGCAAAACAACGTCCTACAAAGACAAAAAGTTGTATGGAGAAGACAAAGAGGATGTGAACTTATACCAATACCATGTGTGCCTTGTGAATATACGGGTAATTTATTCAAATACGACTGTATAAAAAGTGTTGTAACATGTGACGTTGAGATGTCTAACGGTCAACAGATTTTCAATCAACAATTTGCACAGAACATACAAAATATGGGTTACAATTTAAGTGATTGTAACACGGCAACTTTGGTTACGTTTTGGTATGTTGATTTGGTGATAGATGGAGTGAGGTATGTACATTATAAGTTTCATGAAGGATATGGGGTTAGTGATGTCCCATCAAATAGTAATTGGTTAACAGGAATAAACGATGCATTTGCGAACATATACCAATACGGTCTAAACTACAGTTTAAATGATAATACATTAACATTAAGTAGTATAGGTTGTAATGATAGTTTCTCAGGTTTGGATATCCAAGTGAATGTATCACTCAACTTTGATATATATTGTGAATAATGGCAAATTGGTTATTTAGTGGATGTAGTAATAGTATTGGTGACTTAATAATAAGTGCCGGTACTATTTTTAATGATTATACTGTAGTGGTAAGCGGTATGTGTTACACATCAGTAAGTGCTGTTACCACAACGAATTATGATATCTATAGTACGAATGTAATCAATAAAGATTGTTCACAATGTCCTGACAATAGTATCAGAGTTTCTTCTTGTACCGATGGTAGTATATACATCATGGGTGCACCTACCAGTGTAACCGACTTACCTGTGTTGGGTAATTACTTTTTCTTCTCAGGTGAAACGGCGATTGATTGTTTCCAAGTCATTGAAGATGGTGTGGCGGATGATATAATATACTTAAGTGGTGGTTATTCGATATTTGATAGTTTTGATGATTGTATTGCTTGTAAAACATACCAAGCCAATGGTTGTCTATCGGGAGTAACAAATGGTGTATATAGTTTTACTGATTGTTGTGGAACAGAAAGGAATGGTGTGTCGATAGGTGATGT
>Ga0070746_10002847_pt1 | contig 10292 bp, 17 predicted proteins | sample VirMetDEL_Mar_21_FD_77016 | JGI IMG/M metagenome (GOLD analysis project Ga0070746, IMG submission 77016) | Aqueous microbial communities from the Delaware River and Bay under freshwater to marine salinity gradient to study organic matter... | ecosystem: Environmental > Aquatic > Marine >... | reverse complement strand
TGTACCCCAATTTTAGAAGAAACTCATATTTGGGGAATGTTTAATATTTGTAGTATTCATATAGGCTGTTTATCGTCAATTTCACATTCAAGCTTATTACTAAACAAACATTACATAGACGTTAGTAAAGATCTTGAAATAGAAAACAAATATCTTGACGTATCTAATGTCCTTAAAACAGAAGGGGTAGGAATAGAAAGTAACATTAATATGTGGATGAGAAGTTTTGGTTTTAACAATCAACAACAACTTATTGATTTATTTCCAAATACATTATTAGAACAAATTAAAAAATCTAACCAAAAAGTATGGGATAATTTGGATAAACCCCAAAATCTACTTACATTATTTGATGATTTTAATGATGGTAAAGCCTCTAAAAGAATTATAGATTATATAGAAAATGAAAAATAAAACAATACTGATAACTGGTGGGACTGGTTCTTTAGGCAAGGCCCTTATTAAAAGACTATTAAACAACAATAATATTATAGTTTATAGTCGTGATGAAGGTAAACAAGCTTTATCTTTTGGACATAACCCTGATATAATTAGGGTAATAGGGGATATTAGAGATTATGATAAATTAAATGTTACTCTCCAAAGGCACAAACCAGATTATATCATCCATACTGCTGCTCTAAAGCGTATTGATGATATGGAATTTTACCCAGATGAATGTGTTAAAACTAATATTAATGGCTCAGAAAATGTGGCTAAAGCAGCTTTAAACAATAATATTAAAAAATGCATTTTGGTATCCACAGATAAAGCATGTCAACCTGTAAATGTTTATGGTTCATCTAAATTTATAGCTGAACGTATTTTTACTAATTATGATTATAATTCTAATTCAACTGTATTTGCTTCTGTAAGATATGGTAATGTAATAGCTTCTAGGGGTTCTTTTGTCCCACTTTTTATGGATTGGATTAAAAACAACCAAACAATTAAAGTTACATCAGAAGAAATGACTAGATTTTTATTTACTCTTGAAGATGCTGTAGATGCTGTCCTTGGAACCTTAAATAATGCCCAAGGAGGTGAAGTATTTGTACCTCAGATTGATTCATATACATTACCTACATGCATTAAGGCTCTTGAAAGTATTACGGGAAAAACCGCAAATACCGAACTTATAGGCTTACGTCCTGGAGAAAAACTCCATGAGGATATGCTCGCAGAAACAGAATTACCTTTTACTTATCAAGTACCAAATATTAATCTTCTTCAAATCAGACCACAATACACCAACAGAACTCATCAAGATTTTAAAAAATATAATGGTCCTCATTTTAACTCAGCTCTTTGGGTAAAAGAAGATATTAAAGACCTAGTACAATTAATTAATAAAGGATTAAAGTGTTAAATGAAAATATTTGAATCTACATTTACTGACGAGGAATTAAAAATATTAAGTCCGGTTATTAAAAATGGAGAACTTGGATTTGGATCTAATGTATCTTTATTTGAAACTAAATTTCAACCCCTTTCGGGTAAAAAACATAATATTGCCACTAATTCAGCTAGTGCGGCTGCGTTTATGATATTTGCTTATCTTAAAGAAAAATACGGAATATGTGATGTTTATACACCATCATTAGCATTTACTTCACCTGCTTGGGCCGCTAAACATTTTGGCCATAATATTATATGGGTAGATATTAATGATGATTTGTTATTCGATATAAATGACTATTACAGCAAAAGAAAATTAAGATGCGAAAGATATAGTGATGGGGGGATAACTCCTGTATTAATGCCTATATTATATGGTGGTGTTAGTAATGTTCCCGGCTTTGATAATATTGAAGGAGGGTATGATGAAATAGTAGTAGTTGACTCAGCACATTGTGTAACACCTACAATAAAATGTGATTTTTCATTTTTTTCGTTTCATCCGTATAAACCTATATGTTCAAGTGACGGGGGTATGATATCAACAGATGATTTAGATGCAACTGAATATTTTCAAAATTATAGAAATTTTGGTAGACAAAATGTTAATAACTCATATGATATAACTCAAGAAGGCTTTAAATTTTATATGAATAATTTAAATGCTTCTATAGCACTAATTAGTTTAGGAAAATATCAGTCTGATTTAAAAACCAGAAAAACAAATTATTCTAAATTAGATAATGTTTTACCTCATGATGAAAAATCATCTTATTACATTGCTACTAGAATAGATCCAAATGCAAACCAATTTAATAAAGATAACAATCTAGCAAGACATTATCCTTTATTACATAAAACAAAATATTTTAATTCAGACACTAAACTCCCCAATACTGAATTATTACACCCACAAATAATAAATTTACCATTATGGAAACTTTTATAATAGCTGAAGCTGGTGCTAACCATAATAAAGATTTTACTAAAGCTCTTAAATTAATAGATGCTGCCAAAGAAGCAGGAGCTAATGCTGTAAAATTTCAAACATATTCATCTGAAACTCTTTATAGTAAAAATACACCTGATTTTGCGGGGTATAAAAACATAAATAAACTTATTAAAGATATTGAATTACCTCGTGAATGGCAAAAAGATTTAAAACAATATTGTGACGAACAAAACATTGAATTTATGTCTACCCCTTTTGATGAGAGTGCTGTAGAGGAATTAGTTGATTTAGGAGTAAAAAGATTAAAAATAGCAGGCTTCGAATCAACTGACCCCCGGTTTGTAGATATGGTATGCTCAGCTGGTTTACCTGTTATTGTTTCACTTGGTATAGGAAGTGACTTTCGGTTAATTCCTCATGTATTAAAAACAGCTGAAAAATATGGAATAAAGGATATTAGCTTTTTACATTGTAATAATGCTTACCCTACTCCCCCTGAAGATGTGTTCTTAGATACTATTAAAGCAATGGCTTTAGATAATAGATATAAAACAGGTTTTTCTGACCATACTTTATCTATTTATACCCCTTCTTTAGCTGTAGCTGCTGGGGCTACAGTAATAGAAAAGCATTTTACTTTAGATAGAAAGTTACCCGGGCCCGATCATGCTTTTGCTTTAGAACCTAATGATTTAAAAATTATGGTTGATCAAATTAGATATGCTGAAAAATGCAAGGGAAGTAAATTAGGCTTTTCTTCATCTGAAGAAAAATTTAAAATGGGTATGCGTTCAATTGTAGCTAAAAAGCCAATCAAAAAAGGAGAAGTGTTTACAATAGATAATATAACCACTAAACGTCCTTTTCTTGAAGGAAACGTGGCCGCTCGTGATTGGGGTATTACATTAGGGGAGACTGCTAATAAAAGCTATAATATAGACGATTTTATAAAATGGTAACACTTAGAGAAATACAAGAATCCGATTTAGAACTTATTCGAACATGGAGAAGTTCAGATGCCGTAAATAAATTTATGTATACCAACGCAAACCCTACTTATGAACAACAGAAACGTTGGTTTGAAAAAGTACAAAATGATCTTACATGTAAATATTGGGTAATAGATTTTAATAACAAACCTTTAGGGGTAGCTAATCTATTAAATATTAGTAAAGTTTTTAATAGTTGTGAATGGGCTTTTTATTTGGGAGATACTAGTGTTAGAGGGCAAGGTATAGGATCCAAAGTAGAATATCAAGTTATTGAATATGTTTTTAATGCTATGGGGTTAAATAAACTAAAATGCGAAGTTATTAATTCCAATGAAAAGGTAATTAAAATGCATGAAGGATTTGGATTTAGGAGGGAAGCATATTATAGGGATCATTTCTTAAAGAATGGAATCTACCAAGATGTTGTTGGCTTGGCTTTATTAAAAAAAGATTGGGATAAGATAAAGAATTATACAAAAACTAAAATATATGGATAAATGGAGTTATACATTTTTATTTACCCAACAAGATGTTGAGGATTTTGCCCGAGTAACTGGGGATACTAACCCCGTTCATTTAGACAAATCCTATGCAGAATCAAGTATATTTAAAAAAAGAATAATACATGGGGCATTAAGCAACAGTGTTTTTTCAAGGGTATTTGGAACTATCCAACCTGGTGGGGGTACAATTTATCTATCACAAAATACTAAGTTTATAGCACCAATGTATGTTGATACTAAATACGTTGCTTTATTTGAAGTAATTAACCGCAAGGATAATGGTATATTAACTATAAAAACCGAAATATTGGATAAACAAACCAACCAATTCACTATAACAGGTGAAGCTGTAATAAAAATTTAATATGAAAAGGACAGATAAAGAAATTATCAATGAAATAGAGCTAATTAGATCTAAAAATAATACACATTGGATGGATGCTGTTAGGTTATGCTTTGAATTAGCTCCTGAGCAATCTAGAAAAATATTCAAAAGCATTAAAGAATGTGATGTTAGAATCACAGAACTAACAGAAGAATTAGCCAATAATGAATAAGGATATTTCTATAGTAGTACAATCTAGATTAAATTCTATTAGGGTTCCTAACAAAATGTTAAGACCATTTGCAGGGACTACTTTAGTAGATATATTATTGAGTAAACTTGTAAATCTTAAGACATTACCCCCTTCAAATGTTTATTTTTGTGCTTATGAGGATGAATTATTAGATGTTGCCCAAAAGTATCCTATTAATACAATTAAAAGAAGTAAGGAATCATCCTTAGAGGAAAAAGATCCTACTATAACATTTGAATGGTATAAACAAATCCCCACTAAATACATTGTTATGGTTTCTGCTTGTAATCCCCTTTTAGAAATTAAAACCATAGATAAATTTATAGAAGAGTATTCTCAATCACCCCAAGAGGGGGCTATAAGTGTTTTTGAATCAAAAAATTACTTTTGGGATAAAGAGGGTAAGATGTTAAATAAATGGCCCAAAGGTTTTACTTCTATGAATACTAAATTTGTAGAACCTACCAAAGTAGCAGCACATTGTATGTATGGTTCTAGAGTAGACATTATAGGAGAAGGATACTGGGTTAATAAAGGATTACCCTACGAACCCGAATTAATAACTATGCCTGAAATGGAATCTTTTGATATTGACTATGAATGGCAGTTTAATGTAGCACAAGTATTATATGAAAACCTGTAAAACTATATATTTAATTGGCCCCGGAAGGGATAAGCTTAATTTTGAGCTTAATTTTGGTATTAATGTTTTAAAAAACCAAACAACGTTAAGTTTTTCTAGCGATTTAATGTGGTTTCATGATAATAATATATACCCCACTTTTTGGACATTTTTAGACCCTAATAGTGTTGTTAATATTTTAAATAAAAAAGAAACTAATACCTATAATGACGAATGGTTTAAAGGTTTAAAAACCCACTCAACCTTAATCTATAATGATTTTCAAGGCACTGATGAGTTTTATCATAAAGGCTTTACCACCTCTAGAGGGAGTTCTTGGAATAAAAACACTTTTGGCAGTAAGATATTACCTACTATGGGTAGCCATTTTAAAAATGTCATAAAACTCCCATCTATAATATTAAATAATAACTATAGTTTATTTTATAAGGATAATACTACTAATGAATCACCTGTAATAAGCCAGGGTCCTAATATCAACACTGATAAATTTAGTTGTTACGTATTACCTTTAGTAATATCATATTTTACTAACTTAACTGAAATCAACTGTTTAGGGTTTGGTGATTTTGGGTTCCCACGACTATGTACTGGGACTAGTTTAGGGTATGAGGGGTATAAAGTATCTTACCAAAAAATAAAAAATGAATTAATATCCCTCCTTAAATATAAAAACATAAACGTTAAGTTTTATAATAAAGATTCATATTTTAAAGAATTAGAATGGAAAAAATAACATTTTGCATACCAAGTAAATCTAATTTACGTTACTTAAAAACATGTATCCCCTCTATAAGAAAAAACGCTTATAGAAACGATCATGAAATTATCATATTTGTAGACTCAGATGAAGATGGGACTATTGAGTGGCTAGATAGTATTAAAAACGAATATAACTTGTCATATTACGTTAATCCTAATTTGGGCAACAACTTATATGGAATAGGTAGAGCATATGATTATTGCGTAGAAAAATCAACTACTAATATTTTTATGATATTCCACGCCGATATGATGTTAGGCAAACATGCAGATTTAAAGGCATATAACCATCTTAAAGAAAAAACAGTAGTATGTTCAACACGTGTTGAACCCCCAATTCACCCTAATGGGGGTGAAAAAATCCTATTAGATTTTGGGATGTGGCCCGAAGAATTTAAAGAAGAAGAATTTGACTATTATGTTAATGAACACCTTGAAGACAATAAAACAACCGAAGGTATATTCGCCCCTTGGATGATGTACAAATCAGAATTTTTAAATATATTAGGGGGACATGATCCTATAATGCATTCATGCAGAGAGGATTCAGATTTATTTAATAGAATGTATTTAGCTGGATTTAAATTTGTACAACCTTGGAATTCATTAGTGTATCACTTAACTGGTAGGGGAGCAGGTAGTTTTGATGGTGATCCTGAAAGACATGCAAAGTGGAAAGAAGACATGAATAAATCTACTTTAGAATTTATTCGTAAGTGGGGTACTAATGTTAACCATACCCCATTAATGAAACCTATAGTTTACCCTAAATATAATGTTGCTTTTAGGATTTATAATGGTAATGAACAGTTACTAAATGTTCTTGAACCTTGGTGTAGTGTTTTGTATTGCAACACTGTTAATAATAACAATAATAAAGTAAAACTACTAGAAGCAGAATTATATGATGATTTTGAAGGTATAATTATTGTTATAGATGGTAATAAGTTTAATCAACAAGATTTTCAAATAATCCAACAACTTTCCGCTATAATAAATGATAGTGGCGAGATAGGTGAATTTGAATTAGGTAATCTTAAAATCAATATTAATAGTCTTGAAACTTTTGAAAAAGACTTTATATTTATAGAAAACAGCAATAATGAAAAAAACTGAATTACATGATATGGTTTTAGAAACCTTAAATGAATATGTAAATGAAGCCGAACTTAAAACAGGTGATAATACATTTACAATTAAAATAGCTGTCAATAAAAACCCAACTAAAGAAGGGATTAAAATCCAATTAATTCCTAAAGGCAACACAATCTTAGATGAACCGGATGAAAAAATTAATGTTAACGAAAAAATCCAGCAAGCAATGAACTCAAAACTAGCTCAATTTGGATTACAAGTAAACATTGATCCCGATATAAAACAGGCAACGGATAATCCTAACGTGTTAGGTTATTATATTCCCTTGAACCAGTTTAAAAATATGATTACGAAGGCTCTTAAAGGAGAATAATTAAGAATTTTGGTTTTAGGAGCTTTCTTCTTAAATTTAATACCATGAGAAAGAGAAGAACTATCCCTACGTTACCTATTGATTTTTTTAGTGACCTAGAAAATCGAGACAAATACCAAAAATTACTATATAGTAGTATAGTAGATGGTGTAGAACAAAGTATCCATAATAATAAAGATAAATTTATTATGGCACGTGTAAATGATGGTCGTAATCTAAAAGATATTGAAATCTTAAAAGATTCATTTAAAAGTAATCTAGAAACTGTTTTAGATTATTACGAACAAAATGAAGAATATGAGCTATGCTCTAAAACATTAGAATTAATAAATAAAATATAATGAGTGGTACCAAGTTAACCTTTGTCCTTGAAACTAAACCCACCACAGGGAAAAGGGGGGAAAGAATCCATAAAACAGTGGCTTATTCCTTATCAGAAGCAATAGAAATATTCGCCCAAATCAAAAACTTAAGACCAGACCAATTATTAGAAATATTTTCAGTTTATGAACAACCTACAGATGGCAAATGACAAGCTAAAACAAGAATTAAAAAACATTCTTAAAATAAAAAGTAGCGTTTCTAAAGAACGCCCAGTAAAAGGCTTAGTAAAAAAAGATAATTTCTGTAAATTTATAGAATTATACAAACATGCTAATGATAGAACATTATTACTTAAAGGCGAATATCAAGTAGACTTTATTAATTATGAAGAACCCTTTGTACAGGCAATTGAGGCCCTACTTGAACTACACTTTAATAAAAACCAAGTTCAAATAATCCATTGGTGGCTTTATGATAAATGGAACACAGGTGATGAAACAGTACTTCAATTAAACAACACTGAAACCGGAGAAGAAATCCCTTCAGATACCCCTGAGGAACTTTGGGATTTAATTCAAACGTTAAAATGAATTATTTAATACAAATATATAATTACCTAAAAACATTGGGTGACCACTTAATAGAGGCAATGATCTATAGTGGGGGTCAAACAGGATGGTAAAATGAATAAGATAATCCTTACAAAAGATGATGTGTTAAGAGCACAACGTCATACTAAAAGTAACAAAGCTGCTGCTCGTTATTTGGGAGTGTCATATAATGTTTATAAACGATACGCCCTTACATTTGTTGATAACGAAAGTGGCAAAACATTATTTGATAAACATTTAAACCGTCAAGGTAAAGGCATCAAAAAACACTTAGGGGGATATGGTAAGAAAAAGAAAAACATGAAAGCCCCCCTTGAAGATGTACTTGAAGGTAGAGTAGACATTTCAAACTACACTGTGGATATACTTAAAGCCCGTTTAATACAAGAAGGTTTTTTAGAAGAATGTTGTAATAGTTGTGGGTTTAGTGAAAGACGAGTAGTAGATTATAAAGTACCACTTGTACTTCATTTCCAAGATAAAAACAAAAGAAATTGGAAACGTGAAAATTTAGAGTTCCTTTGTTATAATTGTTATTTTTTAAACATAGGTAATATTTGGAGTGATAATCAACTCAAACAAATGGAAGATTACCAAATAAATAAAAATACAAATAATAAAGATGATGAACCTGTTTGGGATCTAGATGATGCCCATATCCAACATCTTAAAGAACTTGGGTTATGGGATGGGGATGATGGAGATGAATTTATTGATAAGCTATGAAAAATTTAGTATTAACATTAAGTTTTACATTAATGGTAAATGAAACCAAAAATTTCTTACCACCCACTCCCCCACCCCCTACTCCGTATATACAAGAAGCAATAATAATTAAACCAATAAAAAAACAAACCAAATCACTAGTAGATGCTTTAATTTTGGTTGAATCCTCTGGTAACCCAAAAGCCTTTAATAAAAAAGAAAACGCCGTTGGTTGTCTACAAATTAGACCCATTATGGTTAGAGAAGTAAATCGTATACTACGCAAACAAAAAAGCGAGCAAAGATTTACAAAAGAAGACCGTTGGGATTGTGGGAAATCAAAAGAAATGTTTTATATTTGGGCAAATTACCACCATAAAGATTCGAGTGATGAAAAGATTGCTCGCAATTGGAATGGTGGTGCTAGAGGATACAAAAAACAATCAACAGAGCACTATTGGTATAAAGTAAATAATGAATTATTTACTCATTAATTTAAAGCTCAGAAAACATGGGAAAATTAAAAGATTTTCGTTTCGGGAATAAATCGTTTAAAGATTATCAAGATGAGGATTTTTTCTTAGATGATGATTATCATTATCAAAAATGGAAAAAAAAGAAGAAAAATAAACGTCCAGATGATTATGGAGATGAGTTTGAAGACCTCGTAGACGAACAATAAAATAAAAATAATATGGATAAAAAAGAAAGGTTTCAAATAGCCAAGGCTAACGTACTGAAAAGATTTCCACAAGCGGTAACACAAGCGGATAGTAGAGGTAAATTTTATGTGGCACAAGATGGGGTGGATATCTGTAATAGAGAAATAAATAAAGCTGTAAAGCGAGGAGCGGGGCTTGAGGAGTTGGATTTGATTAGGGAAATTAAACATTCAGATACAGTATTGGGTGCTTGGTTGAATGCCGAGAGTATGATTGTGGCAAATCGAATTATTGAAAGTAACACCGAAAGATTTAGTGACGAGAAGATAGCGGCTAAAAAATTAGAAGAATGACTAGTTTAAGACAAGTATTAATGGGGTTTGGGATTTTTATATTTGCCCATATTATAACCTGGTTTCAATTAAACGGTCAGTTTTTTAGTGAGTGGTTTAAGAATAATAATTTTATATTAGCGTTGTTTGGGATTCCAATTTCTTACCTTTATATTTATGGTACAAAGTATTGTTATGAAGGGTTTGGGGAGTTGGTATGGCCTGGTAGATTTATGGGGTTTGCCGCTGGGATGATTGTGTTTGCGGTGTTGGCTTCTTTGATTTTAAATGAAGGTATAACAATGAAAACTGGGGTGAGTTTGCTATTGGCAATTGCTTTGGTTGCTGTTCAAGTATTTTGG
>Ga0070746_10002845_pt1 | contig 10297 bp, 14 predicted proteins | sample VirMetDEL_Mar_21_FD_77016 | JGI IMG/M metagenome (GOLD analysis project Ga0070746, IMG submission 77016) | Aqueous microbial communities from the Delaware River and Bay under freshwater to marine salinity gradient to study organic matter... | ecosystem: Environmental > Aquatic > Marine >... | reverse complement strand
TTGGCTCGGTATTACCATGCTAAAGGCTTCACCGAGTTTGAAAGGTTCTACCTAAAGGGTTTCCCCTAAAGGCACTCAAATTTTAAAAAGAACTAAGTCTGTTGCCTCTGCCGATTGGGCTACCGCCCCAACTGTTATAGTTAGAACGGCACCTCTTCTGTCAGAAGTTCCTCTTGAGGCATGAAATCATCAGGCTTCCCCTTGAGGCAGAATTTGAGCCCTTGCTCGGTAAGAATCATGGTTCGCTTTGAGTAGCCCGGAAGACTGTAAACGGAGACCACAACATCCTTGCGGATGATGATAGTTCCGGCAGTCTTCTCGTCACCAGTCTCAGCGAAGTATTCAGCGCGAATGTTCATGCACTATAATAGCTCGAAACCGCCTGAAACCACCTCAAAACTTCTAATTACTTGCCGCCCGACGATGTGGCGTGATGGTTCGTGAAGGTGGAGCTTGCGCCCGCATCAACATACTGGTAAGTAATAGTTAGAGCGCCCGCGAGAGTTGTGTTTGGCGGCGTAGAGGGGAAGGTGACAAAACTCAGGGCGAGACTCTTGCCAGGAGGGAGCATGGCGTTTACAGGTGTTGTCCGATCCATGTCTCCAATATACCTGGGAGTAGTGAGAGCAATTCCATCTCCTTCGACCCCGCCGTCATAGACACTAAACCAACTCATCATTGGCTCATAAAATGGTTTAGCAGTATCTAGCCCCGCATGACCCCAGCTATAGCTATGAAAATAGATCTGACGTAGGTTACTGCTATTTCCCACTACCACCATATCTTTGTTTACATCTGACGATGCGCTACGAAACAGGGGGAGCGTTAGGTCGAGTCCAGGGTAGAAGACTGTTTTTTGCACGCCATCCAGATAGCACGTAGTGCTGTTTTCAAAGAGTACGTTAGTAACGCGATTGCCAGGGGGCTGGTCAATTGCTACGGGTTGGATGGGCTCGGGCATTAATCACTTCCTCCCATTAGGCCGGCATAATTTGATATGTAACCGTAACCGAGTTGATAGTTCCTGCGGTAGTTGTACCTTGCACTCGATAATGAATTAGGTCCTTACCCTTTTCCAGCGCGATATTCAAATCATGAGCCAAGAAGTTGCCATACCCCGTCGCCTGATAAATAACCAGATCATCGTCCTCGCCTTCTTGAGCGAATGTGCCAATGAAGGGTGCCAGGACATTATTCGTCGAGGCGTATGCAGTAACACCTTTGAGAACTACCCTTTGATTCGGAGCAGGGCTTACCACAACCGTAGAAGTATCGGAAGTAATCGTGGTTGATAAGTGGTCGTTGCCAATCGTGAACCCCGCAAAAGCTGCGGCAGTGTTCGTTGCCTCCGTGTAAGTATTATTAAAGCCCGCCATGGCAATCTGAATTTGTTCAGGTCTTGCCGGTACGAATGCGCTTGCGTCAAATGCTCCCATAACACTTTTATATAGACTACTTTATCATTCGTCTTCGTAAAATGTCTTGGTTGCAAGGGCAAGAGAATCAAATGTTCCGCAGTCCATCCAAGTACCGTGAACCTCTTTGATCGTCAACCGCCCTTCTTCAAGGTACGCACGGTTCAGGTCAGTAACTTCAAGCTCCCCTCGTCCAGACGGAGCGAGCTTTTCGATCTTGTCGAACACCGTCTCATCATACATGTACAGCCCAATCACGGCACTGTTGGACGGGGGCACCTCTGGCTTCTCGATGATGTCTACAAACATTCCTTCGTCGTCGAACTTCACAACACCGAACCTTTCTGGGTCGGGAACCTTCTTGGTGAAGATGCATGCGCCTCCTACAATGTCGTGCTCACGCACAGCGGCACTGATATCATCAGCAATAATGTTATCGCCAAGTACCACTACGCACTTATCATCGCCCACGAACGACCGCGCCATTCGTAGTGCAGCAGCGATACCTCCTTCGCCCTCTTGGTATGCGTAGTTGAGCCCTTCAAGTCCGAAGTCCTCTCCGTTCCTCAGGACACGAACAAAATCCCCCGCATGAGGACCTCCCGTCACGATAAGAATATCTTTGATACCAGCGTTGACCAGCGTCGAGATGGGATGGTATACCATCGGCTTGTCGTAAACTGGAAGTAGGTGCTTGTTCGTTGCCTGTGTGAGCGGATAAAGTCGTGTACCTAGACCTCCCGCAAGAATTACGCCTTTCATAATCTGTTATAGTAACAGACATAAAAAAAGGGAGACTTCTTTCGAAGTCTCCCCAAAACAATTAGAGTTTTTGTTTAGCTCAAAGGCTCTGAACGTTCTCCGTCCGATACATGCGGAAAGAGTTGCGAGCGGGCTTGCCCACGCGGTTCATGAGAACACGCTCCTTGGTCGCAGTCGGCCAGTTCTGGTTCTGGATTCGACGCCACTCGTTCTGAATTCGGGTCGCTTGACCCTTGGTCAGGTAGTTGGCGTTGAAACCGCGAATTTGATGCTGGTTTTGCGTAGTGACGAGAACCGAGGGAGTCGGGTCAGTTTGAGCGTTGGAGTAACGGAAATCAACTTGCTTCATAGTTTACCTCTTGGTTGGGTGCGGGCTACCTTGCCCACACTATGTTATAGTCCAAGAGGCGCGGGTTCGGCGCTACTTCGCTGATTTTTCTTTGAGCCAGCGGACATCGCTGCCCATCTCCGCGATACGGACCCGTACATCGCCCAGATTCTGTTGGAGACTGCGAATCTCCGCGAGGACCTGATTCTCCACGTTGTCCATACGAACCTCTAGAGAGTTAATACGAGCTTCCACAGTCCCGTAACCTACCCCGCCCGCAGTACCTGCAAGGAGAAGCGTGATGATATGACCTAGCCAACCACTGAGGGTTTTTTGGGTAGTTGCCGGAGGTGATGCGGGTGTATCCATGCCTATAATATATAGTTAAAGTGACACAGAATACAGGGTGTTATTCTTGAACACAGCTTTGTACGTTTTCCCTCTACCGTCCTGCAAAATCCTATCAGCTAACCGTGTAGTTACGTGATTACGGATAAATCGCTTGATGTTTCTAGCACCATACTCGGGGGAAAACCCTCCCTCAACTACGTAATCTACCAAACGTTTTGTTGCCCGAATTGGCAGGTTAGTTAGGTTAATTTTTGCAATTTTCTTCGCGTCTTCTTTTGTAAGTTGATTGAAATGAATGACGCCATCGAGACGGTTGATGAACTCAGGGCTAAACTGTCGCCGGAACTCCTCATCAATGCTTTGCTTGGCGGCGGTGTATGTCTTTGTCTTGCTGCCAAAACCAACCATACGCCTACCTACATTGTCCTTGATACCGACGTTACTCGTGAAGCAGATGATGGAGTCTGTGAAGTCCAGATCTACACCACGACTGTCTGTGATGATACCTTCGTCAAGGAGGGACAGTAGAAGGTTCTTAAGCTTCGGGTGCGCCTTCTCGATCTCGTCAAAGAGCAGAACCCACTCGGAGGACTCGTCAGCCTTCTCAGACAGAATGCCCTTCTCGTTGTGCCCGATGTAGCCTGGGGGACTGCCAACTAGCTTCGCGACCTCGTGGCCGTTCGAATACTCGCCACAGTTAATCTTGACGAGCTTACGCGGGCTGCCCATGTAATCCTTTGCCAGCAGTCGAGCAAGCTCGGTCTTACCAACACCTGTAGGGCCAACAAAGAACATCGAGACGAACTTACCCAGACCAGAACTCAGCAGCTTGATAGACTTGATGCACTCGTCCACAGCTTGGTCCTGTCCGATCAAACTCTTCTTGATCTTCAGCCGTAGCTTCTCGATACCACTCAGGGTCTGCAACGCAGCAGGAGTCTTCTTCGGGGCTTCTCCCATGTCCGACATATCGTTGATTGCCTTGCAGACAAACTCGATCTGTAGGTGTGGATATACCTCGATCACGCACTCAAACAGAGACTCTAGAACCTCGTCCAGCTTGTAGGAATCGTAGTTTTCGACCGTTCGCTGAATAACCTGACGAACGTAATTGGTAATTTTAGACCCAGGATTTGTAATATATTTGCCAAGTTGAGTGATGAGGACGCCTAGTTCGATTTCATCAAACTTCTTGATTTTAACGAACTCGTCGATGTGAGGGTTGTAAACAACATATACGTCAGACTTAGCCATTCTTTCTTAGGTCTTCGAATGAAAGGGATTCGGTAGAGGGTTTAGCAGCTTCGATTCGCTGCTCTTGTTGGGTCATTTTAATCATCATGTCTAGGAGTTTCACAATCTTGTCATTAGCATCTTGTGAAAGTCCTAGAGCATGAATCATCTCGGCTTTCGCCTTGTCGTCTTCTGGGTTACCGGAGACTAGATCCTTGAAGTAATCAAAGGTTTCCAAAGCCCGCTTTCGATCCTCCTGGCAATCGGACATAATGTCCTTTGCAATCTTGTGGATACGAGTAGGCTCAAAAAATCTTTTCTTCGGAACGTAGTTTCTTACCATATCAGTTGACGGGTTTAAAGTTTTTAACGGTGTCCTTCTTCTTTTTCGTAGCGAAACCGGCTTCTTCGCGCCCCTTTTCGCCTTTCTTGACAGCCTTTCCGCCGTGCTTGGCCTTGGTACGTTGAGAGTACGCTTTGATCTCCGCATAGGGAGTACCAGCGGGGAAACTCTTCACGACCTTGTCTTTGGACTTCTCTCCCCAAGTACCGCGAGTGATAACATAAATGTTGTTGGACTGCGGTGTAGTGAAGATTTGCCCGTAGCTTGCCTTGCTCAGTGCAGATTTGATGTCTTCGAAAGACGGGATGCGAGTCTTGCGAGGATCAAACTTGGCTTTCTTGCCTTCCTTGTCCTCTTCCTTGAATCCGGTCTTCTTCTTTTCGTCAAGATTTAGGTCCCATCCGTTGAATAAGTTTACCATGATGAAATACCTCCGTAGTATTTAGTTACTCAAAAGGGTTCGTAGGTAGTTTATATTCATCAGAAAAACTTTCCACGACGGGTTTAGCACCTTTTTGCTTGGGTTTAGTGGCTCCTCGGGTAGGGCTCGAACCTACAACCCTTCGATTAACAGTCGAATGCTCTGCCGATTGAGCTACCGAGGATTTGGACATGAAACTGCATGCAACCGAATAGAGAGCCGCCCAGAAAGCCGCATCAGCTAGGATGCTCAGTACAAATAGACCGCCCAGCACATATGGAAGGTTCGCTACCATATAGACTATTAGCTCGGCCAGTGGGTTAGTCTCTTCAGTCACGACATATAATAGTCGCTGGGGGTCCCGCTGTGACGCGGTTTTCCCTTACTGTAGCTCGCCAGTGGCAATTTTCTCAGCGATAATGGAATTCAGGTCAACAGCACGGTGCTTGGACTCACCGTCCATTGAGTACCAACCCTTTGAAGGAGAGGTGACTTGCCCTTTCTTGAAAGCGTATGTCGTAAGACCATAGTCCTTTTCGAGCCCCTTGTCGTATAGCAACTTAAACTCGCAGTCTTGATAGGGCACAGTCACCTTGTTTTTTACGCAGCGGATGTTACCTTTAATACCAAGAGGGTTCTTGATATCGTCGTAGATCACATCACTCTTGTTCGAGGAAGTTTCGATCGAAACCCCACAGTAGTAGAGAAGAGCCTTGCCTCCTCCTGCTTTGGTTCGTGGGTCGCCAAACATCACCCCCACTTTGCTACGGACCTGATTAATGATGAGCAGAGCCGCTTTGTGCTTTCGAAGAAGCGGGTTGATACGGCGCAGACATTGACCAGCAACCTTCGCACGAAGGGCTCCCGCCATCTCTGAGTTCTTGCCGAAATCGTCCTGCATCTCCTTCTTCGTGGGTGATACGCCAATGGAGTCGTAGCCATTAATGATAGGGGTGTCTCTATCTTTTTCACGGATCGCTAGGATAGCATTTTCAATCGCCAGAAAGCAATCTTCCATGGCCTCAGGCATAAGATAGATTAGTTTCTCAGGATCTACGCCCAGTACCCTGGCGAAGCTGGGCGAGTAAGCATGCTCGTTATCAACCATGACCGTGTAGTAACCCTTTTTCTGTGCGCCTACAAAGGCGTGGGTCAGGAACACAGTCTTCGCGGTGCTACTCTCACCGTAGATCTCAGTGATCGAGCCGATAGGATAGCCGCCATCGTAGCGGCCAGAAAGAACTTTGTTCAGGGCATAGGAGCCCGAATCAACAAAGCCGTAGACTTGGTCCTCTTCGGACAGGAGGGCAGCGCCGTCGAGACGCTTGCAAATATCATCAAGGAAGCTCATGCTTTGTTATAGTTCTTTTTTGAAAAGAACTCCATCCGCATGAGAATAAAGTCTCGACAGAAATGCCTCAACGTTTAGAGGACAGTCCTGAATATTTCGTATGGCTTCCACAGCTTCAAATAGAGATGTGATTTCAACAGGTTCTAGTGGAGCGCCTTCCCCAGTATCGTGGGAGTTCTCTCTAAAAATGTTAATGTTACCCCCGCTGGTGTGGTAGTTGGGCAGTCCATCGAAGCGCCCCCAGATATAAACATAAGAAGTGTCTTCGAGGCTTGGTCTTTTAAGGTTGGTAATGTTACGCAGCCAGCGCCAGTGCCAGCACCACTCAGGGTCATCGTTGCTGTACCGCCCAAATCCAAATTTTCTAAGATGGGTCGCATGTACGATATGCGCAGCCTCATAGTAATTATCATTGACTGCGGCTATAATCCCCTCCGCATCTGACGTAAGAGAAATGCTGACAGTTGGCTTAATCGCCTGTACACCCTCTTCAAAATATTTTGTAATGTTAGACAGGTGCCAAGGCAAATACAAGTCGTCATCTTCCCATATACATATAAACTCGGCGTCACTATCACGCAAAGCCTTGTTATGCATGCTTGCAATATTTTCCACGAAACCTAAATTAAATATCTTAATATTGTCGGGCAACCCCTGCCCAGCATTAATATCTTCTTCGTGGTTATTCAAAATCCATAGTTCCTTATGCTTATAATCTTGTAACATAAACATGCTTACAGATTTTCTAAGCATTGTAAATCTACCTCTTGTAGGACATAAGCATATGACCTTTCCAGGGACCACGGGGCGCTGTGGCAATACCTGAGGCTCAGATCTTTTTCTGAACGTTATCATTTCGAATCTTCTTTCTGGGAGGTCATCTTCTCCTTGGCTTCTAAAATTTCTCTGTATAGGTCGATACGCCCTTTTACATTCTTATTGATATTAAAGTATTTGTCTGTAACCTCTCGCAGGTTTCGACCCATTTCCTCACGATGCTTACGATCTTTAATTACTTTGGAAAGGCGGGACACCCATTCGCTGCGAGGATTATCTGGGTCAATTAGGTAGCCTGTCTCGCCGTTGATGATAGTCTCGTCATAGCAACCGCAGTTGGTCGCAATCAAAGGAACTCCATACCGACCGCACTCAGCAACCTTGATCTCAGACTTGGAGTCGTTGAAGTTGTTGAATTGTAGAGGCGCAATCGCAACGTCGATGTTGGTATACATCTTTCCGTAATGCTCCGCGGGAAGCGCCTGATAAACTGAGTAGTTCTTGTGGCGGATGCCGTTCGATAGAAACTTCTCATAGTTCTTCCAAACGTCTTGCTGCCAGTCGGGGTCGGGCTTACCGTCCTTCATTGGCATGGGAGGTCTGCCGTACCAGCCCCAATGAACGTTCTCAGGACCTACACGGGAGTTTACAGCCATTGCGACTCCAGGGAACTCCTTCACATCCTCCTCGTGGTGGATGCCCCCTACCCAACCTACACGGCAAGTCTTACCCTTTCTAGGTGCTGGGAGCTTGGGCTCGTTCCAGCAGGGTAGGTTGTAGTCGATAGCGTTCTTAATAATCACAAGAGCGCGTCCGACATAAGGTGCGATTCGTTCAGCAAACTTACGTTGGGTTACAGAAACAATATCAACAAATCCGTAGATATGCTTGGCAATATTCTCTAGACCATTCTGCTTATAGGCATCGAATAGCCGATGACCTTCATACAGATCGGTGAGCAGGTCATCGTTATCGTAGTGCGTCAGCTTACCCATCTCAGCCGCAGTGCGCATCAGCAGCGCAGTGTACGGACCCCCGAAGTTATGAATGTTCTGAGTCCACACTACATCCGCCCATTCTAGATTCTTTGGGGTCCAGTCTGGGAAGGTGATCCCAGCCTTGTTCTGCCTTTGCATTTCGTCCTTGTCCCATCCGAGAGGGTTCATATCCATACGAACTTCCACCTGATCGGGATAGAGTTCCATGAGCTTCTGTGCGGGCAGAATAATACGATAGTATGCGCAGCCCCCTTCATTGGCAGGGCAAGCTAGAATCTTAAGCTTTTTCATTACCAGCCTCGTTTAATGCAATCGACAATGTACTCTCTTTGCTCGTCCGAGACCCACCACCCTACGGGAATAGAAATTAGGTTCGGCGTAATCGTGTCCAAGTTAGGGAGGAAAGATTTAAACTCTTTCACACATGTATGGATATCATTCCTCTCGTGAACTTGGCTAACAGCGATGCCACAGTCCTTCATATGCCTCATGAAAGAAGGTTTATCATCAACGTACATGCTGTAGATCCAGAAGGCAGACTCGTGCCCCTCCTGGCGCTCTAGGAGGCGAACTCCCTCAACATTTGATAGTCTATGATCGTAGAATTGTGCATTACTTTTATGCGCCTCTACGAGCCTATCGGCATGTTTCAGGTTTTCGATACCCACAGTTGCCATGACATCATTCATGTGAAACTTATACCCCCACTCAGGGATGTCCAACTCACATCTAAAATCAGTCCTCTCAGTTTCTCGGTCAATGCCATACCAGCGAAGTAGCTTTGCCCTTCTGAAAGACTCGTCGTCGGGGCATACAAGCATTCCTCCATCGACACTGGTCATATGCTTAATGGCCTGGAAGCTAAAGGTACAGAAGTTTCCGTGGTTACCGATCTTCTTCCCCTTGTACTTACTACCAAAGGCATGCGCACAATCCTCGATTACAACGGGTTTGAAGCCGTAAAGATTTTGGCATTTCTCAGTGATCTTTTTAACTCGGTCTAGATCGACGGGGTATCCGCCCCAGTGAACCAGAAAGATTGCTTTCGTGCTCGGCGTTATCTTACGTTCCAGATCATCTATATCCATGTTAAGGGTCGTCGGATCAACATCAACCCATTTGATTTTAAGATTGTTAGCCAGGATAGGCCAATTAGTTGCCGTGCAGGTTAGCGGGGTAGCCAGAACCTCATCCCCGTCATTGATACCGAACGGTTTCTTAATCAACCGCAATGCTAGGTGCTCCGCTGATGTAGCCGAGTTAGTAGTGGCGATTCGATGGTTCCCAAACCAGTCCTTAAGATTGTTGGAAAACTCCAGAGCCTTTGGACCTTCGCCAACGAACCCAGAATTAAGAACCTTCGTTACTTCAGGAGCAGCGTCGGGAGACATAAAAACTTTAAAAAGGGGAATATTCATTTGTCTAGCACCTCAAAGATATCTTGGTGTTGCCGCATGCGACACCCTAACTGATTAGAGTGGAACCCCTTATAAGGGCCAACAGTCCCATTAAACGGGCACCCTCCAAAAGCCTCAAAGAATTTACCGTAAATATCACAGTCATTATTTGCAGTAACATTTTCTTTGAAATAGCACTGATGCTTATCAGCCATGGCGATATTCCAAGAAACTTGAGTCGAGTCTAGGACGTTTACAGGGGCAACTACCTGAGTGTGATTTAATTGAATCCAAGAATCGGAATCAAAGTTTCTCCATTTTCCTGTATTGATAACCTCCTCTCGACGCTTCTCGAAAGTTTCGGGGATGGGTAGCTCGGTTACAGGATCATAGGGCGTGATGTGGCAGTAAGAGTACGGACACTCTGGATTGTCGTTATAGTATTCGTTTAGGTCGGATAGGTAGCGGTGATGGATACCGTCATCGTCGCTAATGATAATTGCATAGTCAGCGTCAATCTCTTTAAGAGCCTTATTCATAAAGGCTGCATGGAGACTGTATCCTCGATGCCTCTTGTTTTGAACCGAGTCTTTCGTATCGTATAGTGTATAGCGATCGTCTGGTAGGATCTCCTGGAGGATCGGTAGCGCCTTTTTATCAGGGTCGCTACCATCATCAATCACGGCGCAGTGCCAGTTGGAGTATTCAATTTCAGAGAAGCTCTTTACCACTTCCCTGAACATATTGGGCCTGTTGAAGTACGGTACGATAATTAGAAATCTAAACTGTTTCATTTTGATGAAAGTCCTCCTTTAGCAGCGACATAACAACACTATCGACGTAAGTGCCGTCAGGTAATTTGACCTCCTCCCTCTTACAGCCTTCCCTTACAAATCCAAGCTTTTCATACAAATGAATCGC
>Ga0070746_10002844_pt1 | contig 10297 bp, 1 predicted proteins | sample VirMetDEL_Mar_21_FD_77016 | JGI IMG/M metagenome (GOLD analysis project Ga0070746, IMG submission 77016) | Aqueous microbial communities from the Delaware River and Bay under freshwater to marine salinity gradient to study organic matter... | ecosystem: Environmental > Aquatic > Marine > Coastal... | reverse complement strand
AAGTCTTGTGATCTTAAGCTTTCTAATTCTGCTAATTTTAATATAAAAGTTGATTCTCCTTTTATAGGATTGTTATCTAAAAAGTCAATTTTAAATCCTCCTTTTGCAGCTTTTTTTACAGTATAACTACCCTTACCATCAAAGAAAAATCCTACACTTCTTAAAAGACTACTTGTTCCTTTTTTACTAGTTATTCGACCTTCTTCAATAGGAAAAGAATTAATGTATTCTTTAAGAGTTTCTGAACTAACTGATATTCCAAATATGCTTAAAGAATTTGCTATTGTACTAAGATCTTCATTTGTAATTTCTTGTCCCTTAGCATCTGTTCTTATACCAATTTCTCTTGCTACTTCTTGCCATCTTTTAAGTGCTTTTTCAGCATATTCTTTATTAGCTGCAGTAACTATATTTCCTTCAGCGTCTTCTTTTACAGTAAGCAGTGGAGAATTTTTATATTCTTCAAACCACTTATCTCTTATTCTATATTGTTTAGACTGCTGGTTAGGATTTATAAACTTGTAAAATAAGTTTTTTATTTTTGGTCCAACTCCGTCAGGGCTATCTGTATATCTTTCTGAATAATTTACTGTAAGAAAGTTATTATTAGTAAGACTTAAAGCAGCAAAGAATTGATTCCTTTCGTTATTATCTAAACCTGTAGTTACAATATCGTATACTTTTTGGAAGGTAGGATTTCTTTCGCCCAGCTTTGCTAATTTGTCTAGCATCTGAGTTTCCTTACTTACTATTTCTCCTTCACTATTTGTATAATCTACAGTATCTGCTAGTTCAGCTTGTACAGTATTCCAAGCAAATGTTGGATTTTCTATAACTGGTAGCCCTGTAAATTCATTTATAATAATATCCCCTGCATCATTGTATTTTGGTAAGAATGAAAATATCATTCTTGTGTTGGTAGTTGCATTATCTTTAGCACTATTTTCAAAAGCAGATTTTGTTGATGCTTCTAAGTCTGCATTTTTTGCTTCAGTATCTTTTTTCTCTCTAATATTTAATTGTGAAAGTCTGTCTACCATACCATCTACAAGTACATCTATATCGTCTAATAGTAATTGTAGATTTTGTTTTCTTTGAAGATTGTTATTTTTTTCTGCAACCTGTATTGCTTTTTGAATAATTGCTCTAACAAGACCTTTATTTATTTTAAAGTCTTTTAAATTTTTAATATTTACATATCCTCCTAATGCTCCTATTGATTTATTAAATAAAAAGTCTACAGTCTGTTCAAATGTTTTAGGAGGAATTGGAGTGCGTTCTTTTGCAAGAGCAAGCATGCCATCTCCTCTCCTCCACATTTCTACTTTTGCAGATAAAGGCTGGCGTTTAGCATAAAATCCTGAAGATATTCTATGGAATAAAAGATCTGTTGTCATCCCTGTTTTAGGAGAAAACATATACTTTATCATAGCTTTTATAGACTTGAACCATCTAAGAACTTTTCCTGTGATTCCTAATTCTTCTCCTGCGATTGTCCAATCTGCAAATTGGTCAGCTCTTATTTCAGAATAATATAGTCCTTCTGCTACCTGGTCTGAAATATTAAACTCAGCATATTTTTGCTTTATCTTATCTATTTCTGCTTGAGGAGCTTTTCCAAATTCTCTTATTGTTTCTTTGTCAAGTGCTCTTCTTTGCTCTGGAGTTAGCCAAAGTTCTTCTATAGCATGCAAAGCTTCGTGGGCTGCAGTTCCTTTAGGGGCCATTTCAGAAAGGATTATCATACCTCTTCTGAATAGTCCATATGCATATGAGCCTTTTTGCGTTAGATTAATAAGACTCTTTTGAAACTCAACAGGAACACTGTCTCCTAAAACCTTTTTTAGATATGCTAATGCCTGTTCTTTATTAAGCCTTCTTTCTTTGCTTTTAGCATCAAATGCTTTATCGACATCATCTACTTCACTCGTAAGATTTAAATCAATATTTCTTCTTCCTTTTTTGCTTCCTTTAGGCCGTGTTCTTCGTTTACTTCTAATAGTTGTTTCTGACTCTCCTCCTGTTTTTTGTGCAGCCTCTTCTTCAGCTTGCTGATTTAAATCTTCTGGAGATTTCTCTGCAGGATCTTGTTTAGGAGTTTCTTCGGTAGCAGGTTGCTGTGATTTTGTATCAGACTTTTGTTTTTTCTTTGTATCTACTTCTTGAGAGAAATAAAATCTAGGACCAAGGTTTTTATCATCTTGCAGTGCAGTAGGTCTGCCTTGTTCATCTAGCTTATTATTAGTAGTAAGAATATGGTTTTCAGAATTTTTATCTCCTCCGTTTGTTATAAAATCATTCTGATAATTATCATTTACTCCAGGAGTATAAGTTGTTCCTAAGAATTTAATTGGATCAGTAATAGTTCTTTTTATTACATTAAAGACGCTCTTTCCAAATCCTGAAGAATGGACATTTCTCTTTTTATTCTTTAATGCCCATTGCTCAAACTGAATCATCGAAGCAGTGCTTGCAGGATTTAATTCAGTTTTATTTTCTCCGTAAAATACTCTACCTCCCTGAAGTACTAAACTTTGAGGCTTTACTGCAAGTGTGTCTATATTTTTAACGTCACTTATAGCAAACACAAGAAGGTCTATATATTCGCCTACTGTAAGATTAGAATCTTTAAACATAGACTTTTTACTTCTTGAGTTTATGTATTGCATAAGCAATTCTTGTAAAGTCTTAACCTCTTCTTTATTCAAGTTTCTTTGGTTAAGTTTTACTTTAACATCTACTCCTTCTACAGGGTCTTTTACAATAGCAAAGACTCTTCCGTCCATAGAAGTATCTGAATAGTTGGTGCCTAATACTTCTCCGTTTTTACCGACTAAGGCTCCACTAGATTGAACAGCAAGTGTTACTTCGGAATCTAAAAATAGACTTCTAATATCTAGTTTAAGGTTTTCATTTCTTCTGCTTAGCTTGCTGTACCATGTTCTAGGGATAGAAGCTTTTTCTATCATACCAAAAGCAGGCTTTCCTTTTAGATACGCATTGTAAATCTTTTTCTTTAATGCTATTGTTGCAGCCGAATCTTCCCCTTTTGCATTAAACATATTAATGCTAATATTTGTACCTGGAATAGTAACAACTATTGGAAGGTCTCCAATTTCTACATCGCTAAGATTTTCTTTATTATCTACTTTCTTTTTTATATTAGGTCTATATCCTTTTTCAAATTCTATTTTAAATTCAACTTCTTTTCCTGTAAAGAAAGATTCTTTTTTAGAGTTTAAAAAAGTTATGCCTTTATTATATACATCTTTAATTTTACTAAAAAAAGATCCTTTTGCTTTTTTCTTGTCTTCAGTAGGTTGAACAAAAGGTTGTGGGTCTGGCTGAGTGTTGTCTTCAGGTTGCTCATTAACAGGGGCATTACCATTTTCATCAGGATTATCAGATGCTTTTTCATCTATATCTTCAAATGCATTAAATTGAGCATCTGCAGCTTCAAGTCTTTTGATAAGCTCTGCTTTTTTTCCTGATACTTTTAAACCTCGATTTCTAAGAAGCTCTTTAAGTTCAGCAACTGTCATGTCAGAATACTCTTTTTCAGCAGGAGCAGCAGGCTCCTCAGTTGGAGTAGTTTCTTCTTGTTCTTCTTCCTGCTGCTCTTCTTTTTGCTCTGGAGCTACAGGTTCAGGACTTGGGGCTTCCTCTTCTTGTTCTTTCTTTTTTCTTTCCTCTTCTTCTTCTCTTTTCTTTCTTTCTTCTTCTTTTGCTTTTTTTCCTCTCTTCTTTTTTTGCCTTCCTCCGTTTTGTTTATTCTGAGTTTTATTATTTCCTTCTTTAGCTTCAGCTTTAACAGTCTCTTTTCTTTCTACTTTTTGTAATTGGTCTCCTTCGTATATACCTTTATTACCATTTTTATCTTTTACACCATATGTACCAAATTCATTTATGTCAGTAATTTCTACAATAGAACCGTCAGGAGTTTTTACAGTGTCTCCTATTTCAAAATCATTATCTAAAGAATTTACATATTCTTTTTCCTCTTCTTTTTTTCCCTGCTCTGTGTCTTCAGGATCAGGTTGTTGAAGATAATTAGCATAATCAGCTATGAAAGGATCATTTTTAAGAGCTGCTCCTGTTTTTGCTGCTGATGCTGCAAAATCATTGTGTGCAGTATTTCTAATAGAAGCTCCTATTTTATTTACTCTTTCATTTGCATTCACTAACTCTTCAGTAGTGTGTATATCTTCGTCTTTTAAATTGTTTTCTGCTAGTAAATCTTCATATTGCTCTAATAATCCTTTTTCATTTTCATTGCCATTTAGCAATTCTTCTAAAGATTCTGCAATCTGTCTATTTACTCTGCCTTGATAAACTGTTTTTCCTGCTTTTTTCTTTTTTAGATTTAAAGCATTTCTTGCTGCTATTATTTTTGCTTTAAGCCTAACTGCTTCAGGTTTTCCATTTTCTTGTTCAGAAGCAGGACCTGGAATAGTTTCTTCTAATTCAGATAAAGCTTCTTGTGCTTCTCCTAGCTCAGTTTTTAATCTATCTCTTGTAGCAGCATTTGACATTAAAGCTGCAAAAATTTCTCCTCTATCTTGACTAGTAAGAGACGCAAACTTCCCTTGCGTTAAAAAATCATAAAGCTGCTCTCCTCTAGTTATAGTTTTCAAAGATGAATCTAAATCTAGCTGCTCTGCTAATTCAGGCATGCTTCTATTCATGGCTTTAAGAATCTTTCTAATATTCTTACCGTTTCCTTCAGCTTCAGTAAGTTTATTAAAAAGCCATATTGCGCCTGCTTTATCCTGTTCTGATTCTAGATTTCTATTTTGAATTTCATCTAAAAATTCTTGAGCATCTGCCCCATATCTCTGTTGATCATACAGCTTTTGGCTCTTAGAAAAGGCATAGCCTGTACCAGTTCTTGTGGCCCCCATGCCACCCCCTAGTGCAATACCAGAGTTTACTGCTGCTCTAAATTGTTTTGTATTGGTTCGTCCTCCTATTGTTCTATAATCAAAGAGCCTTCTACTAGCATTAGAAGCCATACCATCTATAGCCTCTCCCATTACACCCATGCTGTCTATAATAGACATTGCTCTTTTAGGGTCATAATCTCCTCTTATATAATTCATTTGCAAAAGAGATTGGTACCCTTCTTCTGCTCCTTCATAAATAGATCCTCCTACAAAACCTGCACCTGTTACACCTAGGCCTAATGCTTTTTGAGAAATTCTTCCCATTTTGTCTACTCCTGCAAGAGCTTTGAATTTACCCCAAGGAATAAATGCCATACCAGCTTCAAGAACGTCTACATAATATAGATCCATATTAGCTTGAAATACAGCATCAGCTTCATCTATTGCTTGTATTTCTAATTCTTGTGCTAATTCTGGAGGCATTTCTTTCCCTCCATTCATTAATCTATATTTATTTTTTTCTCCTTCTACTTTAGAATCAATTGCTTCTGCCATTTCTGCATAAGATTCTTGTTCTCTAGAATGTCTTTGAGCATATAAAGATGCTCCAAATCCTACTCCAAATCCAATTATTGCTCCAGCTCCCATTGACAAAATAGCACCTGGTCCAGACCAAGCTCCAACAAAAGCACCTTTTGCAGCTCCTAAAGACATGCCTGCTAAACCAGCCCCAATTGCTGCTCCAGTAGCAGGAGCACCCATAGAAATTGCCATTGCCTGTAGTTCAGACATAGAACCTCCTAAAGCATCTGCAGCCTCTTCCCAGCTATCATAAAATATATCAGTATTAGATTTATCTATCTCTAATTTATCTGCATAGAATTGGCCTAGAGAATCTTTTCCTTTTTGTAAAGTTTTTTCGTTATGCTCAATATCTTCTTGAATATCTACTAGCTCTGTTTCAAGCTCTTTTATTTTAGTAGATTCTTCTGGAGTAGCATCTCTTTGCTCTTCTTGTATTGATTTCATTAATCTAGACAACTCTAGATTTTTTACTTTATATTGTGCTTCATCAGATGATTTTTGTATTTCATCTATTGCATTATTTAAACTATAATATAAAGTATTATTTTTAAGTATATCAGAAAGCTCATAAGGTTTCTTTTGAACTTCTCTTGCATCTCGTATATTTTTAGGAGCAATAAGATTATTATTCCTCTTAATTATATCACTTGTAGATTCCATATACCTCTGGGTAAGATACCCAGGATCAGTAGTGTAGCTTCTTTCTTCTTCTAAATATGCAGGACTTAAAGGAGAATACGGATTTACAGGATTTTTCTTTGGCCTCGGCTGGTCCAAATACTCATCCATCATCTCATTTTGTTTTCCTGTCTTGTCTTTAAACTGATCGGTATATTCAGTAATTGGCCTATGCTGTTTTTTTGCCATTATATTTTATTCTTCTGAAAGATTTAAAATATCTTTAATCTGAGAAATTACAGATTCTTGATAGGATTTGGCCATATCTTGAAATGTTTGTTGGCCTATTATTTTGTTGTCAAGTTTAGATACAGCTTGTGTTAATTCATATCTGTATGCTTTAGTCAGACCTCCTATAGCAGCAAGTTGTCTTCTTGCATTATTTTGTGTAGTTATATTAGGAGCATCCAAGTTATTAAGCAAAGAACTTACAGCTCTATTGTATTCCGCAGGATCAAGTTCTACATCTGTTAAGTTTGATACATTATAAGTCCTATTTCCAGTAGTAACAGGTTCAACAAGATTTTCAAGAACTTCTGTTTGAAATTTTAGTTTTCTTACTTTTTGTTTATCTGCTGGAAGTTGGTCTATATTTCTTAATTTATTTTCAAAATTATGAACATATGTTTGAAATCTATTCTGGAATCTTCTATCCATAAGTTGACGCTCTTTAGAGTCTTTAGCTGTCGCCAATCTTTGCTGTTGCATTGGGTAAGAGTCATTAAAAGTAGTAGAAGTCATAGTTGCTTTATTAAAGTTTGTCTGCAACTCTCCTATATTTCCACCACTAGCAGGCACTAATACTGACATTGAGTATTTACCATCTCCATGATATGTAACATAATTATTGTCATCTGCTAAGTTATCTTTCCAATCATCTATTCCAGGAGTCGCGCCCAGAGTTTTTCCGAACCAAGTTGTAGGAAAAATATTATCTCCTTCCTTTTCGGTAAAATACCAAGTACCTTTCCAGTAAGCTTCATTTCCAATAAAAGTAAGATTATCTTTACTTTTTGGTATAAATTTTATAGATCTAGGAGACTTGAAAGCTTCTTGTAAATTAAGCATATATTGTTCAACTGCTTTATTTGCCTCTCTTCCTGCTTTTTTATCAGGATCTAATAATGTTGCTTGCCATTCGTCTCCATACAGTGCTTTATAGTATGGGTGAACTTCAGGGGCTATTCTGTCATCATCATCTTCTTGTGCCAAAATATCATTGTCTACATCATATTCATAAAAAGCAGATAACCCTGTTAGTTCTTCTAGTTCTTCAGCTTTAGCTTCTGCTGCTGATCTTGTAGATTCTACTGCAAGTAAGGCTTCTTCTAATTCCCCTTCTGTGCAATTTTGATTTTCACAGTCTTCCTTAACGCTAAGATAATTATCTCCTGCCTTTAAGTATTCTTGGTATTCTACGCCATTATAATACTCTCTTAACCGTTTAGCATCTACACTTTGGTTTCTAGCTTCTATTTCATTATATCTTGAATCACTAGCTTCTACTTCTTCCCAACTTCCATCAGCATCTTGTATAACTTGAACAGGAGATTCTACTTGCCTAGGGTCAAACATAACTGGATATTGATCTCCCCCTACTTCCATTGTCATAACCTCTCTTTCGCCCATACCGTCAACGTCTGTTTTAACAGTACCAGCAGCAGTCATATTTTCAATTGTTTCAGTATTTAAAGTCCAAGGATTTTCAGTACCGTCTTCATTAGTTGATGTTGCATAAAGTGCAGTAAAATTATCTACTACTGGCATTTCTTGAGCGTCTCCTGCTGCCTCTTGTTGTGCTAAATATAATGCATATTTATCTTCTCTTTCTTTTCTTGCAGGCTCTATTGCTTCTCTAGCAACTTCAACATCTGTCATTTCTGCAAATGTTTTATCAGTATATATTTTACCATACTGATCGCCTTGCAGTCTTCTTAATTGTTCAATTGCTTGAATACCAGCTCCTGATTGAGAAAACTCTGGTGCAGATTTCTCTGCTAAAATATTCAATTCTGTAGGACTCTTCATGTATTCGCCTACATCATCAAAAAGCCGTTCTGCGTTAGTTCTCCAGTCATAAAGAGGTTGATACATATCTCCTAGTCTTTGACCTGTTCTAGCTCCTGCAACTAAATCAGGTTGAATATTAGGATTCCAAATACCTGCTTCTTGATATCCTTGTTTTATTTTTTGTTGCTCTTGCCACCAGTCTGCATTGTATTGAATGTCAAGTAGTTCTGGGTCTCCTGCAAATTTATCTATTTCAGCCTCAAGCCATCCTGTGTTTCCACTTAAGTCTGCTCGTGATGCATTATTAAGGAAGGTATCAAAAGCTTTTTGCTTTTGTTTTAGATATTGTTCGTTTTCACTGCCTGGTACATAATCTATATTGTATAGCTTATCTCTTTCAGTATATAACTTATCTATTGCTTTGTCTTGTCTACCTTGTTTATACTCAAGCGCACCAAGTAGCTCCTGATAAGGATACTTATAAGTGTAGTCTATAAACGGTACTTCAACAGTTTTATAAAACCTTCCCATTAGTTTTTATATCAAATATTAAATAACGGCTTTTTTTGCGTATCACGCATGCCTAATCTTTTTTGTACTGCAGATAATCTTTTTTCGGTAGGACTAGAAAAGAGTTTAGTTGTAGGCCTGTCTCTAAGAGGCTTACGAGTATCAAGTAATGCTTCTATTCCGTCTCCTGCAAGATTACCAGCCATACCCATTAACTTGTCTTGATTCATTCTGAATATATTACCTAAAGTGCCCTGCATATCAGGCTTGCCATCAAGACCTATACTTGTTCCGTCAGGAGTAGAGTATCCTCCTTCAGGCTCAAGATCTACCATATTAGGAGAATCACTTACTGTAAAAGTATAGTCGTTAGGAGTTACTGAAGAACCATCTTGATATCTAGAAACTTTAGAACCATAACGATACTTACCTTCTTCTCTCTTTATTTTACGTTCTTGCTTAAGCATTTCTGCAGTAGGCTTTTTACCTGAGCCTTTGTTAGCTCTAATATTGTCCCACAATCCTCGCTTGCTGTATGACCCGTCTGCTCGTTTAATCATACCTCCGCTTCGATAATTGTCAAGATAATCTTGTGTTTCTTTTTCAGACATATGAGATCTAAGTCTAGAAGCTAAAATGTTTTTAGGCACTTGCCCTCCATCTTCCATAAGACCTCCAAGTAATCCTCCAAGCATTCCGCCTTTACCTCCTCCTTCTTCTTTTTTACCTCCTCCACCAAGGAGTCCTCCTAAAAGACCACCGCCTCCTCCGCCACCGCCAAGAAGACCTCCGAGCATTCCTCCACCTCCTCCACCTCCTAGTGCTCCCATTACAGCAGGCACAGCTTTAACTAATGCTCCCCAAAAATATTGTTCTGGCTCACCCATCATTCTTTGTGTAGGGTCTGATATACTGCCGCCCATTCTATATTTACGAGCAGGTCCTCCATATTTTTTCATTGTATTGTTGTCTAGTGTGTTATCTTTTTGGCCTCTATAAGTTATTTGGCCAGTATTTGGATCTACTTCAAATCCTGTTGCTTGATTAATTGCAGCAGCCATAATTTCATCTTTCTTTCTTTGATTCATAGCTTTTGCTTGTTGTTGCTGTGCTTGGAATCCAGTTACAGCATCTCTATACATATTAGAATATAGATTATCTTTTTGCTCTTCTGTTACATCAGCATATTGCCTATAATCTTTAGCACTTGCAAAATCTCCTATTCTCTGCATATCTGCTAACTTGTTCATTTGACCAACTTTAGCTGTATCATATTGAGAAGCAGTTCGTAGTTCTTGTTGGCCTATAGAGTCTTGAATAGCTCTTTGTCTATTTAGCATATCTGCCATAGACCCAGAAGCACCTCTTGCTCTTTCACTTAAAGCTTTACCTTGTGAACGTATCCCCTGAAGTCTAGCTTGTTTAGCGGACTCAATAGAGTCCATACCTTGTTCTATTGTGTCTTCTGCTCTTCGTGTTACTGTTTGATCAAATAGATCATAACCACTTGGAGTCATTGCTGTTATAGCTTCTAAGTCTCTTGGAAGTTTTTTTAAAGCTTCCATTCCTAAAATGTCTCCCTCTGTAGGTTTTAGTTTCTTAGGCCTGTCTCCGAAAGAAGATATACCTTT
>Ga0070746_10002842_pt1 | contig 10299 bp, 4 predicted proteins | sample VirMetDEL_Mar_21_FD_77016 | JGI IMG/M metagenome (GOLD analysis project Ga0070746, IMG submission 77016) | Aqueous microbial communities from the Delaware River and Bay under freshwater to marine salinity gradient to study organic matter... | ecosystem: Environmental > Aquatic > Marine > Coastal... | reverse complement strand
ATTCTTAATCACGAAGCAAATGATACCAATAGTGAACTATACTCTTTATATCACAACGCATATAATACCGCTTATGTTGATGAGAAATGGGAGAACTTAACAAGCGAACTAAAATCACTTTTAGGTATTGAAAATATTGGTGAATATAGAAGTAGAAAAGTAAAAAACTATAAAGGTGAAGAGGTAAATATAAGTGATTATTTTATTGATGTAACAAACTTTCTACCCGATGTTATTAAATCAACTTTTGATGATAGATATATGAATGACGATTATAGAAATCAATTTGAATATTACGGTAGTTTTGAATCTTTTGTTCAAGAGATGATATACGAAAACGTAATTGAAGGTGGTAGTTTATCTATGCCGTATTACGATTATCCAGACTATGATAGAGTTGAAAGATATATGAATGAAATGTTTAGAGATTATCTTTAAAGAATCTTCTTCTCTAATTCTTCAATCTCAATTTCTCTTTCATCCAACATTTTTTCCTGTTCCTTAACCGCTTCAAATAATAATGAGATTACTTGACCATATTGTAATCTATATCCAGTCTCTTCATCACCCAATACAACCTCAGGTAATACTTCTTTAACCTCTTGAGCAATAAAACCAATATCTTTTCTTCCCGCATCTGCCATTGGTTTACCCAATAAGTTTTCTTCTCTCCATATAAATTCAACACCACGAAGTGATAATACTTTTTGGAGTGGGTCAGAAATTCCCGTTATATTATCTTTTAATCTCTTATCAGATGGTCCAGCAGGTCCTTTTAGTCCTTTATCACCGCTAATTCCTTTTTCACCTTTCTCACCTTTGATACCTTTTGAACCTTTTATTCCTTTTTCTCCTTTATCTCCAGGTCCTGAGGTTTCACCTTTAATACCTTTTGAACCGACACCACCAGGCCCTTTAAGTCCTTTAATACCTTTATCTCCTTGATTCCATTCACCTTTTTCACCTTTATTATCATTATTTGGTCCTGCAGTACCTTTTAATCCTTTAATACCTTTGTCACCATTAATACCCTTATTCCCTTGAGGTCCCGCGGCTCCTTGTGGTCCAGGTAATCCGTCAGGTCCTATCGGTCCTTTTGGTCCTGTAGGTCCTTTTGCACCTTCTGGACCTGTTGGTCCTTGGATATTTTTAAACCCTTTTGGTCCTTTTGCACCTTCAGGCCCTTTTAATCCTTTTGTACCTTTTGAACCAGCAGGTCCAATAAGTCCACCGATTAATAAAGTTTCATCATCCAATGCAGTTTCTTCAAATACCGCCCATTGTGGTGAGTCAGATATAAGTATATCACCAGGTGATACTGTAGTTAGTCTTAAAAATGTTGGGTCAGTACCTGCAACAGTATGTGTTGATAATAATGTACCTAAACTACTATATCTTTTGATTTGTGAACCTGCAGTATAACCGACAAAGACAACAAAATCTACGGTACCTGACGCTAATGGAACTCTCCATTGATTAAACATTAAGTTTTTACTGATGAATGGTGTTGCTTCTCCACCATCACTATCGGCTTGTGACATTATACCAACAGGTGCATCAAATGTTATTTTAAATGCAGGTCCTGAAAAATTAGAACCACCACTACCAACTGCTGCTTCTTGAAATTCGTTCAGTGCAGAATAAGAACCTGAACCACCTGCAGATGTCACGTATGAACCACTATTATTGTCATGTGCCGATACGATATCACCATTTTGAGATGGTACACCATAAAGTTCAGTAGCTGTTGGTGGTATCGGCATTAAATCACCTGTACCACCTCTATATAAAGATACAAACCCATTAGTTGCTCTTAATACATAGTTATGTGTCGCAGTTAAAGTAAAGAATGTAAAATCACGTACAGTTGAAATTGTTGCAGTTGATACCGTATATGTACCTGTTGACGGATTATATTCATAAAGTTCAACAGATACACCCGCATCAAAACCTAACACATATAAAGTACCACCATAACGGTCAACTCTAAAGGCAAACTCATCACCTCGATATCTAATATCTAACATCGCACCAACTTGGTTGATACCGATACTAATTGGTTCATCAGATGAAATAATATCACCAACATTAAGTGAGCTTAATGTGGTTGTTGTAGTTACATTTGTATTAAACGCTCCGTTTTTATATACACTTACACTAGGACTTGTACTGGCGTTACCAACAACAACTGAACCAAGAATAGCGGTATTCATACCACCATAACTGTATATTCCGTCAGGTGAACCATATATACTACCAATTGGTCCTTTTTGTCCTTTTGGTCCTGTTGGTCCTGTCTGACCTTTATCCCCAGAAATGGCTTTATCGCCCAATAAACCTTTTAAACCTTTTGGTCCCTTATTACCTTGTGGTCCTGCAGGTCCTCCTTCAGTTGATGTAGGTCCTTTTAGACCTTTTCTACCTTTATCACCTTTTAAACCTTTTGAACCTTTATCTCCAACAACACCTTTAACTGTTTTTAAACCTTTTGGTCCTTTCTCACCTTTATCTGTTGAGGTTGGTCCTTGAGGTCCTATTGAACCTTTGATTTCCGATATTGGACCTTTATCACCATTTGTACCCAATGGACCTTTATTTCCTTTATTTCCTCTTTCTCCCTTATCTGTAGGGTCACTATTTACCACACCTATGGCACCTTTAAGTCCTTTTGAACCAACACCACCATCAGACCCATCTGGACCATAAGGTCCTTTTGGTCCTTTAAATCCTTTGTCTCCCTTATTACCCTGAGGTCCTTTGTCAGTAGATTTTAAACCTTTATCACCCGCGGTTACATTCTGAGTACCTTTTGGTCCTGTTGGACCATCTGGGCCTGTTGGACCTTTTGGACCTTTAAATCCTTTATCTCCTGGCTCACCCTTATCTGTAGACTTGGTACCTTTTAAACCTTTGTCACCTGTTAGTCCTTGTGGACCCAACCCACCTTTTGGTCCGTCACCACCTTGTGGTCCTCTCGGTCCTTTATCACCACCATCCCCAACATCTGTAGATTTTGGTCCTTTTAGACCTTTTGGTCCTTTATCACCTGTTATATTTCCTGCAGGTCCTTGTGGTCCTAATGCACCTTTTGGTCCTTTAATTACGGCACCTGAAACACCTTGTGGACCTCTAAATCCTTTTGGTCCTTTTGGACCCTTTGGTCCTTTGTCACCTTCTTCATCACCTACAGGTCCTTGTGGTCCTTGTGGTCCACCTTCACCTGCCGTTCCAACTGCACCTTTTGGTGATGAACCTATTCCACCTTCAGGTCCTTTAATACCTTTTGGTCCAACACCACCTGGGTCACCTTGTGGTCCTGGTGCTGTATTTGTTGGTCCTTGAGGACCTTTGTCTCCGTCAAGTCCTATCTGACCTTTTTCTGACGAACCAATTGCACCTTTAAGTGCTTTTGTTCCTTTTAAACCTTTTACACCTGGCTGTCCTTTTGTACCCTTATCAGTACCTGTTGGTCCTTGTGGACCTCCTTCACCTTGCGGACCTTTCGGTCCTTGAGCTTCAACGGCTTGTGGTCCTAAACCACCTCTTATACCTTTAAGACCAATTGGTCCTTTTGGTCCTTTATCACCTGTTTCATCACCTGCTGGTCCAACGTTACCTTTATCACCTAACGCACCTAGAGGACCTTTAATTGATGCACCCAATGCACCTTTTGGACCCTTCGTACCTTTTGGTCCAACAGGTCCTTGCGGACCCTGTGGTCCTTTATCTGAGGTCGGTCCATTTACACCTTGTGTACCTTTATCAGCAATAAATCCTTTTTCACCATTTGCACCTTGATTACCTCTAACTTCTTTTGGTCCTTTTAAACCTTTAAGACCTTTGATACCTTTAATACCTTTATCACCTTTGTCGGTTGAAGTATTACCTCTTGTACCTTTATCACCTGATTCTGAAATTGGACCTCTATCTCCACTTACTCCCTGTACAGCTTTTTCTCCTTTAACTCCTTTAATACCTTTTGGACCTTTTTCTCCTTTATCCGATAGTTCACCTTTAGGTCCTTTTTGTCCTTTATCTCCGTCAATTGCACGGTCTCCTTTTACACCGTCACTACCTTGCGGACCATATAATCCTTTTCTACCTTTTTCACCTTTAGTACCTTTGGAACCCTTTTGTCCTTTGTCATCTCCTTTTGGACCTGTTGGACCGACTGGCCCTGTTGATGATATGTTTCCTATATCACCTTGCGCTCCTTGAGCTGGCTTTAATCCTTTATCACCTGTTAATCCTTTCGGACCTTTTTGTCCTTTATCTCCTTTGTCTGTTGATTTTAAACCTTTGTTTCCTGCTGAACCTGCACCACCCTGAAGTTGTTTTGGTCCTTTATCACCCACCAAACCTTTTGGTCCGACCAAACCTTTAATACCTTTTAAACCTTTTTCACCCGTGTCACCACCTTCACCTGTTGGACCTAATTGTCCTTTAATACCTTCCGTACCTTTTGTACCTTTGTTACCTTTGTCTCCTGTGGGTCCTTTTTCTCCTGGCTGTCCTTTGATACCTTTAAATCCTTGCGGTCCTTGTGGTCCACCATCACCTAACGTACCTTTGTTACCTTTATAACCTTTAATACCTGCAAGTTCACCAACCCACTCACCTTTGTCGTTGATGATTTTGGTTACTCCAACGTATACCTCTTGAGTGGTATCTAAACCATATGCTTCAAATGGCGTTGTAAGGTCTTTTATTCTGAATATTTTGTTTTTCATAAAGGTTTCTCTTCTCTATCCTTATAAATATAATGGCTCCTTATAAATATGAAATAATTTTGTTTATTTATAATCCAAATCTGTGTTTTTGCGCGTTATAGTTTTGAAGGATTTCTGTTGCCGATAACTCTCTGTTATAAATTTTCATAGCCCCCATTTTACCTTTAGTTCTATCCCAACTACCACTAAATCTTAAAGTACTTGAGCCGTAATTAATAGTACCTGCAACTGTTTGTTGTGCAGATAAACTACCATCTAAGTAAACTTTTTGAGAATCTGTAACTGGATTATAAGAACATACCAAATGATGTGTTTGGGAATAAGTTATATAACCTCCACTCATATATTGACTAGGTAACCCTGTTAGTCCCCACTTAATTTGTCCCGAAGGATTGTTTATTTCCACTGTGAAACCATACCAAGTAGTAAACATAACATGTCTACCTGATGGTTCATAATCTAAATTAATCCAAAAATCTACAGTAAGTTCTTGATTTTTATAAACAGAATCATTAGGGAATGATATTTCATCATTAGTACCATCAAAAAGGAACCAACTATTAAGATATCCAACACCATTTAAAAGACTACCTTGCGATACATTATTTGTTAAGTCTCGAGCTGTAGTACCACCTGAATAACTATCATAGTTACCAGCATCAACATAAAATGTTAATCCTGATGTAACAATATTTTCCTCAACAGATAAATCAACATAACCATCATCGGTAATTTCCATAATATAATTCATATCACTACCACCAGAGAACCTTACAAAAGGATTGCTGTTGGTTGTGTCACCTGACGGATATATGATAATATCTTTTGACATATCTTAAATTTGTTCTTCATCACTAGTCCACTCAGGAGTAGCCAAAATTGTTAATATCTCTGAGTGAGTATATGGACCTTCTTTGGTGGTTAATGTATCAACAAAAGATGGCGCCTCGTTATTCCATTTAACAAATGTCTTTGTTTCATCAACAGACTTTCTAACCGTTTGTTCTGATGTTTCCAATACCTCGTTGAAATTAACTTTGTTCAACTCTGAAACATTAAAAATTATATATTCTCTTTTTTCGTACATATCTATATTTTTTTTATAATCCAAATCTGTGTTTTTGTGCGTTATAGTTTTGGAGGACTTCGGTTGCGGTTAAAACTTTATCCCAAACTACATATGTGGCGAGGTCTCCATTAGCGTAGTAACTACTACTACTACCAAACCTACCTAATCTTCTATTATTGAAAGAAGTTGTTAATGTACCCGTTACGGATTGTGTCCCTACTTGTACACCATCAATATATGCCCTTTTAGTAGAACCATCAAAAGTAAACCCGTAGTAATGGTAATTGCCGTCATTTAAAGAAACATTACCGTTATTACTTACAAATCTACCATTTGAAGTATAAACACCATTCCTAAGGTAGGTATGAGAAACATGAATCGACATTTCAAATTCTTGCCCACCACATATAATATGATAACTTCCTGCAGGGTTACCATTAATTTTATACCATGCAAATACTGAAACTGAGTTTATTGAATACCCTAAGTCATTTGGTAAATTAACATAATCATCTGTATTATCAAAAGTAAAAGTACCACTATTATACACAGGACCATTTACCAAAGTACCATCGTAATTATTTCCACTTAAATCATACCACGTGGTACCTCCCGAATAACTATCATAGTTACCAGCGTCCAAATATAATGTAAGACCCGATGTAACAATATTCTCCTCAATGGATAAATCAAGATAACCGTCAGAGGTCATCTCCATAATGTAGTTCACATCTGAACCACCAGAAAACCTTATAAATGGATTTGAATTGGTAGTATCACCTGAAGGATATATGATTATGTCTTTCGCCATTACTTAACTTGAGATTTCAACCACTTTATTTCGTCTCCCATGTGGTCAATCTCAACTTGATGCTCCTTAATCGCCTCAACAATAAGAGCATTTAGTTTGGCGTAATGTATACCGTAATAACCATCACTCCTTCTGAAAACAACCTCAGGGAATAATTTCTGTACACTCTGAGCAATCATACCGATTGAGTGTAGTTTCTGTCTTTCACTTAATTCACTGTAATATGCATATTTCTCGTTCCAATCATATTCTTTTACATCAATTGCCATTAACGAATTCAATGCATTACCAATAGTTTTAATACCCGTCTTTAATCTTTCATCAGATGCCGAACATGTGGCACATTCACTTATCTGACATGCATTTAAAAGTTGACCAGTAATATCCCATAAATGTAGTTTAGAATTGGAATGGTCCGCATCCCATATTGTATAAATTTCACCATCATCAATACACACAGGTATACCCGTTATACAGTCTTCACACACATCATTTGTATATACATAATCTAAATCTTGTAAAGCACCTGCTGTTGGTGAGTATATTGTGAAATTAGAAGGCTGAGCACATGGTGGAAGGTTATTTTCACACGCAGCACATTCAGTTCTAGGGTCTAGGTGGTTACTTGCAATATTATGAGAATAACATGCGGCACCTGGTCCTACATCACCTTGTGGACCTTTTTGTCCTTTAAAATCAGCGATGTCAGAAGCTGGTTGTCCTTTTTGACCTTTATCACCATCTGCAGCATCAGTACCCGGACCATCACCTTTTAGACCTTTATAACTTTTTACACCTTTATCACCTTTGGCACCTTCACCACCTTTTAGACCTTTATAACCGTCTAAACCTTTTATTCCTTTTAATCCTTTTTCTCCTTTATCTGGATTATCTCCTTTTTCAGTGCTACCTAATCCTTTTAATCCGTCTGGTCCTTTTGGACCTTTATCACCACCAGGTCCTTGGAGTAGTGAATCAGAACCTGCAGCTCCTTTTGGACCTATCGGTCCTTTAACAGTTGATACATCTCCGACAGCACCTTTACCACCACCAGTACCACCTTCTCCTTTGTCTCCTTCAATACCTTGTAAACCTTTATTACCTAATGCACCTTTACTACCTTGAGGACCTGTAGTTGTACTATTATCGCCTTTATCACCAGATAAACCTTTATCAGCACGTACCCCGACAATACCTTTTTCTCCTTTGAGACCTTTATCTGATGATTTGGGTCCTTTTGTTCCTTGCGGCCCTATGGTTGTTGAGTCGTCTCCAACAGGACCTTTATTACCTTTAAATCCTACCTCACCCTTAGGACCACCAGGACCTATATTGGCTTTAGATATATCTGTTGGTCCTTGCGGTCCTTTATCGGCAACCGCACCCGTTGTTGTACCAATAAGACCTTTATTTCCTTTTAAACCTTTTGGACCTTTTATACCTTTAAGACCTTTTGGTCCCACCTCACCTTTTTGACCTTTATCACCACCAGGACCTATTAATGCTGATTTAGCACCTTTTTCTCCTTTATTACCCTTATCACCTAAAGGTCCTTGTGGTCCTGTTGGTCCATTTGGTCCTGTAGGTCCTTGTGGACCATCTTCACCAAGAGAACCTTTTACTGTTGAAGCAGTACCTCTATCACCGTCATCACCCGTAATTCCTGTATTTCCTGTCGGTCCTCTTTGACCCTTTTCTCCATCAATGGCTCGGTCACCTTTTAACCCTTTAAGACCTTTGTAACCTTTAACTGTTGATTCATTACCACGAGCACCTTTAATACCCTTTGGTCCTGTAATACCTTGTGGACCTACGTCACCAACAGTCGCAATATTTCCTTTATCACCATCATCACCTTGTGGACCTGTAGATGAACTAACAATACCTTTAGGTCCTTTTAGACCCTTAATACCAACAATACCTTTATTACCTTCAGGACCTTTTAATCCCTTAAATCCTTTTTCACCTTTTAAACCTTTATTACCAACGGCACCTTTATCACCGTCAGGTCCTGTTGGTCCCTCACTTCCTTTTGTTCCAACAAAACCTTTCTCACCAAGTAATCCTTTAAACCCTTTTGGACCTTTTAGTCCCTTAATTCCTTTAAGACCTTTATCACCTTTGTCTCCGTCATCACCCGTTGCACCAACAGGACCTTGGTCACCGTTATCACCCGATGTCGCAATAAATCCTTTATCACCATCAGGACCTTTAATTCCTTTGTAACCTTTTATACCCTTAAGACCTTTTTCACCTTGTGGACCTCTTTGACCTTTTTCACTATCGTCTCCTTTATCTCCAATGGCATTTATTGGTCCTTGTGGACCTTGTGGTCCTCCACCACCTAATAATCCTTTTGGTCCTTTGGTTCCTTTGATACCTTTAAAACCTTTTTGACCTTTGTCGGCAGTTTCTCCATCATCAGAAATTGGACCCTTATCACCTGTATCAGCAATTAAACCTTTAAGTCCTTTAATACCCTTAATACCTTTTCTACCCTTTTGACCTTTGAATCCTTTGTCTCCTTTGTCTCCAAGAGTACCCTTTTCCGAGTCATCGCCAGTTAAACCAACATCACCTGAAGTTGTAATATCACCTTTAAGACCTTTAATACCTTTGAGTCCTTTTGTATTTTTTTCTCCTTTGTCCCCATCAAATCCTTTGTCAGTTGATGTGGGTCCTCTTTCACCCTGAGGTCCGTTATCACCACTAATACCTAATGCACCTTTTGGTGATGAACCTATTCCTCCTTCAATACCTTTAATACCTTTTGGCCCAACAGGACCTTGAGGTCCTTGCGGTCCCTTAATTGTACCAACAGGTCCTAAGTTACCTTTGTCTCCGACAAAACCTTTATCCCCTTTGTCTTCATCAAGACCTCTGGCACCTTTATTGGCTTTTAGTCCTTTAAGACCTTTTACACCTGGTTGACCCTTTGTTCCTTTATCATCACTAGTGGGTCCTTGTGGTCCTTGAATACCAACCTCACCTTTAGGTCCTTGCGGTTCAACCGATTGAGGTCCTATACCGCCAGTAATACCTTTAAGTCCAATTGGACCTTTTGGTCCTTTATCCCCTTGAATGTTTCCTGCAGGTCCTTGTGGTCCCTTATCTGCAGTTGCACCTGTTGGTCCTTTGTCTGACGGACCATATTCACCTTTTGGACCTTTAATACCTTTTGGACCAACTGGTCCTTGTGGACCCTGAGGTCCTTGGTCGGCAACAGGACCTATTGGCCCAATCTCACCTTTGTTGGTTATTAAACCTTTATTACCCTGAGGACCACCAGGTCCTCTAACTTCTTTTGGACCCTTAAGACCTTTGATACCTTTATCACCTGTCTGACCAAATTCTCCTTTATCAGTTGATGTAGATGCCTTTGGTCCTTTAAGACCTTTATCACCTTTGGTACCCGTGTCGTTTCGATTACCTTTAAGTCCTTTAATTCCTTTGTCACCACCTGTGCCTTGGACTCCTTTATCATAATATGAGAAACCTTTCCAATTACCTGAACTATCGACTAATTCATCACCATCTTCATCATATATTGAAGTGTCGGCTTTTATATTTAGACCACCACGTAAAATGTATAAATTATTAAATGTACCCGCAGTCATATTAATACTATTTGTAGTACCACTAAACACCAATTTAGTTGGGTCTACTATTATAGCATTACTTGCAGATGT
>Ga0070746_10002841_pt1 | contig 10299 bp, 7 predicted proteins | sample VirMetDEL_Mar_21_FD_77016 | JGI IMG/M metagenome (GOLD analysis project Ga0070746, IMG submission 77016) | Aqueous microbial communities from the Delaware River and Bay under freshwater to marine salinity gradient to study organic matter... | ecosystem: Environmental > Aquatic > Marine > Coastal... | reverse complement strand
GAACAAGAGAAAACAACTCCAGAGATAACACATCTAGACAAAAGAACTTTTACTTATTTTACTGAACACGAAATTATACCCTATATAAGGAAAAATCAATGAACATAGGATTTTATATGCTGGATATCAAGCAAGACAACCCAAATTCAGTTGCTTTACTTAATCTCATCAACGATATTTGTAAACTTAGAACGAGAGACAATATAGTTGTATTTAGCAACACGCCAGATGCAATAATCAGTGGCAATAAATACTATATGCTTCATGTTAGCCAAGCAAAGTTTTTTAAGGGTATTTTATTCTTATTTGATCATAAAAGTAGGCTACTGACTCAAACCTTTTTAACTCCTAAAAAGCAAGTACTATTTATGAACGATACGCCTTGGGGTAAAGAAAACTCAACTCAAGAATTATACTCAAACTGGAAAACACAATATGGTGCTGATAATTTGGAGTTTGTGGCAACAAATCAAGAAATTTATGACTTGTTAGATATATGCTACAAAAAACCTGTATCCTTAATGCCAGAAATATCACCGGAGGAAATAAACAATGTCATCGAAAAAGTATAGTAAACTAGCAGAGAAAGAGAGAAAAGAAGCAATAAAAAAGTTTTATTGTCAAGAAAAGAAAAGTCTTGCGGATACAGCAGAAGCCTTGGGTACTTATGCAAATAAGATCAGGAGGGATGCCAAAAAGTTTGGTATTAAATTACGCGATAAAAGTTCTGCACAATCTAATGCACTTAAAACTGGCTCTGCAAGTCATCCCACAGAAGGTAAACATCATAGCGAAGAATCTAAACAGAAAATAGGTGAAACGCTTATGAATACGTGGGAAAACTTATCTCCAGCAGAATTACAAAAACGTAAAGATACAGCAAAAGCATTATGGGACAATGTTCCAGAAGAAGTAAAAGAACAAAGACTAGCGAAAGCAAGAGAAGCAGTACGTGCAACCAGTAAAACAGGCTCTAAACTAGAACACTATCTTTTAAACGGTTTAATTAAGGGTGGTTACACAGTAGAACCGCATAAGCAGCAAATTTTAGGAACTACAAACTTGCATCTTGACCTGTTCCTGCCTACTATAAATGTAGCGATAGAGGTTGATGGACCTTCACACTTCTTTCCTGTATGGGGCGAAGAGGCTTTAACAAGGACACAGAGGTATGATAAAAAGAAATCAGGACTTATCGTGGGAAAAGGATACAAGATGATTCGTGTTGCACAAAAACATGAATACTCAGAAGCAAGGGCAAAAAGGGTATTGACAAATCTCTTGGATGTGTTAAAAAATATTAAGAAGACGGAAACTAAGATTATTACTATAGAGGATTAATTTATGCCAAGAACTAAAAAAGTTGTAGAAAAAGTTGAAGAAGTAAGCACAGATGTAACACCTAATGATGTAGGGTGGACTGATCATGTGCTGGGATTGTTAAACAAAGATGAACTGATTGAAGGCAATCCCACAACAGATGGTTTGCGTAGAGTATTTGAGATAGCACTAGACTGTACGATTGTTCAGGCTTTGTCTGATGTGTTGCAGTCACCGAATCCAGAAAACGAGAAACGTGCTACAGTTGTACACACCCTGTCATATGTTATGAATGACGAGGAAATGGAAGACGGTCTACGTACACGATCTGTCACTGGGTCTGCTGATGTATATTGGGGTAATTGTGATAAGATATACAGGAACCACCCTGTGGCTGTAGCAGAAACCAGAGCAGAAGGTCGTGCTTTGCGTAGAGCATTAAAACTACGAAAAGTAGTGGCCGCTGAAGAACTGGTAGAGGACGCTGAAGACAACCCAGATTTCGACAGTGTATCTAAAATTACGCCAAACCAGATTAATTTTATAGACGTAATTGCTAAAAGATGCGATATTAATGTACATAATGTTATTAAAGCACTTGACATTGTAGCAGAAGGTGTTTATAATATTAAGCATGAGGACGCTGTTAAACTTGTTAGGGAACTTACAGGCCTGCAAACTGACACATCCAATATTTCTGCAAATTTACTAGGCTACGAAGAATCATGGAAATAAATTATGAGCAATAAAGCAATTTTTAGACCGAGTGAGAAATTAGAGTTTCATATTGAAGGTGCAGGACAGAAAGAACTTTTTAAGAATCTTTCTATCGTGCAAGAAGTGTTTAGTGAAGTACAGTGTGGTATCTGTGGTTCACATAATATTAAGTTTGTCGTTAGGAATGTAGATGGCAATGAATATTATGAATGTCGTTGTATGGATTGCGGTGCTGTTCTATCGTTTGGACAACACAAGAAAGGCGACACCCTCTTTCCTAAACGTAAAGACGAGCAAGGTAACTGGCTCGAAAATAACGGATGGTATAAGTGGGAAGGTAAAAAGAAAGGTAAGTAGTTATGTTGGTAGATATGAATTTGGTAGAAATAGCGATTGCAAATCAGTACGGTTTGATGCGTCAACTTGCCAACGAAGGTAAAAGTGACAAGTCTTATTATGATCGTAAACTGATGGAAAGCGATAGAGTAGCACAGCCAGCGGCTATTCTATGCGAAATGGCAGTCGCAAAACTACTAAACATATACTACGTGCCTACACTGTGGCACTCTGACCAGCACCAAGAGAAAAAATTTGATGCTGATGTCGGACTAGACATAGAGGTTCGCAGGTCTCGCAAAAAAGGTGTCGGACCTGCGATTCGTCCTACAGACAGAGGCAAAATATTATTTGGTTGTTTTATTCCTTGTGAAGAATGGCGGCAGGTTGATGTACTAGGTTTTGTAGTTATACCACCTGAAGCCAAGCGTGAGGATTATAACGAATGGTTTGAGCCGCAAGGCAACGGTGACTACTGGCGATGTGCTCCGCACAATCTAACAGAAGCCACCAAAGAAAACTATGAATCATATAGAAACATACTTTTGACAAACTAGTTTTGTCTAGTATAATTGGTTTAACTTTTGGAGGCAACTATGGATATTAAAGATATAGACAATCTATCTAAACGGAACTCACCCGGATGGATGGCGAGTCTAGTGGTTCATATTGGCATCATAATCATGATGACGGTTATATATGTACCCATTCCTGAAAAACTAAATCCCATAGAAATCATCATGAAAAAAGGTGACACATTTGATGATGAAATTGTCATGGATGATGAGCCGTATGTAAATCAAGAGATAGTGGATTGGTTTGCTCAGATAGAAGCAGAACAAGAAGCAAAGAAACTGGCTGAAACCCAATTAGAGCCAGATTTTAAACCTGCGGATATCAGCCCTATAGAAGACCCTATTTTTAATCCAGAGCCTCAGAAGGGCGATATGAGCCTCTCAGAGGTAAATCCTACTGATCTGATGACCTCTTCTTCAGCACTCAAGTTAGGATCAGACAGTGAACCTAGATTGGATCAGGGTAATCCTTTGACAGGAACCATGATGGAGGGTGGATCAGGAGGTGACGGTCAGGTTGGTGGCATGTTAGAAAAACTTGCTGGACTTGGTGCAAAACGAGGCAAGATCACAGTATCTCTATTCTGGAACACGACAGATGATCTAGACCTTCATTTAGTCAAACAGAAGATACTACCTAAAAAAGGCGTGTGGTTTAAGGATATGTGTTGTTTTAACAACAGAAAAACAGACTATGCTCATCTAGATGTTGATATGAATGTGCATCCAAAAACCAATGATGCTGTAGAAAATATATATTTAGAAAACTTTGTACCGGGAAGATACGGTGTTTATATTCACTATTACAGAAGTCATACTGGAACGAGTAATGTAAAATACACTGTATTGTTTCAGGAGGAAGGCGAAAAACCTAGGGTATTTCATGGATCGGTTAACATAGTAGATAATAACTATGCGTCTAAGCAAGTACATACCTTTTGGTTAAAACATCCTAGACCAGATTAGTTTTTGATTCTTTTCCATTTACCAATCGGACATTCTTTGTCTTTAAATGCTAACTTATTACCGAAAACACGATCTCTAGAAATAGCACAGCCGCACTGTAAGCATTGGTGGTTTTCATAGTATTCACAATCATTGCATATGGCAAGTCTTTCATCTATCTGTTCCTGAGAACATCTATTTTTGTCTTGTTGATTTTTCCAATTTTGTAATTGTTCTGTCTTTTCCTCACTCTTTTGTTTATCAAGATGACTTGCTACTGTTTCTTCTGCCTCTTTCTCTAGTTGTTTCATTAACAGGTCTTTTTTTCTTCCTTCTTCTTGAGGCATAGCATGTCTTTGCTTTTCTCTACTAACTAGTCTATTAAGAGTAATTGCTTTTAATCTTTCTCTTGCAGTCATATTTGGTTTCATTTCCAAGTCTTCGTCTCTATCCATCTCCCAAGGAGTGTCCTTATTAAGTTTTCTGTAATATTCTTTTGTTCCCATATGGGTATCAGTTGCGTCTGCCTTTGCTCTGGCAGGACATATTACTTTTGTCTGTGAGTTTTCTAGACCCAAAGTTAATCCGCAATATTGACATTTGTATACTGGTTTTTTGTTAAAATATTTACCAGCAATAGGTATAAAAACACAATGCATATTCTCTCCTTTTATCCGAGTGGTGAGTCACGATAGTAGTCATAAATCCAGTTTTTACCCAAGTGTTTCTGGCAGTGTAAAAATGTTCCTTGGTCTGTTAAGCCGAACTCATCATTTTTATTTGCAGGCCATTGCTTATCATTATAATAACAACTTCTATTGTTTTCGCAAGGAGATTGCGAAATAGTAGGTACTGTCCATAGAAAATTGGTTGGAGGGGTTAGATAACGCAAATAGTAACCGTCATATCTTGGAAAACACCCATGAGGTGCTACTTGAAGATTATACCAGTTGGGATATGCTCCACGCTGCGATGCACAATAATAGTTTAATGCCGTTGGTTTAAACAACCAGCCTCCTTCAGGAAATAGGGCAACCCATCCCCATGCTGCAAAAGGATCAAATTCTATACCCGTCCAGTATGCTTCTCGCGGGGACATTTCCTCAGAAACATTTGACGGTCCAAAAGGCCTCCCACGATAACATGCTTCAAAAGCATCTTCTTGTTCAGGTGCGGAATTAGGTGCTGGGATAAATCCGGTTGCTCCTCTACTTTGTGTTATAGTATCTTGAATATCCCATCTTGCTTTATACTTATATTCATAATATGCTATGGTAACATAAATACCCATCTCTTCTTGTTCCGCTCCGTAAGCCGCTTTTTTGGGTCGTACTTTTTGTCCGCCGGGAACACTATAGGTTTTAAATTGCATCTCTCCCATACTGCCGGGAATAAATCCTTCTAGTATATTTTCAGCCGGTATATGTGCATTAGCGTTTCCATATCTTTGTAATCTATCATAGTGTCTGTCTGTCATTTCTGCTTGCCACGCATTTCTTCCTGTCGCACAACTGTCTGCATCATAGCAGTCACATTCCTCAAGCCAGCCGTCGCACAACCCTTGATAGGGAATGTCTGTTCGACAGTCACTTCCTCCACGATTATTATAGCAATCGTCCAGATTATAGGAGACTAAAGTTCCAAACGCAGGCATGGATATAACTTCATCTGATTGGCACACAGCACCAGCATTACCTCTTCCAACTACTATAGATGGGGTGACATGCTGTTCAAACCACTGAGAGACATAACATCTGCCTTCCAAAGTTCTTGTAGCCCATACTGGTGTTTGTGTGGGAATGGAAACTTTTACAGGGGGTTCGCAGTCGCAATCTGAGTCTTGATTTACAGAACTCAAATAACCAATCTCAGGCAAGGACACCGAAAATTCACCTTTCTTCATGTCTTTGCTAGCACCGTCTGTACAAAGAACAAATCCTTGACCTCCTAGAATTGGACCTACACAAGGTGGGTCTCCTCCTCCTGTAAACTCTTTATATTCCGACCATCTGATGACTCCACTAGACGCACTAAGAGTCAAAGAACCATCCTCATTCATACTTATCGAAAACCATCGTGAAGGTTCGTTTGATGTTAAGTCTTGTCCCGGTGTGCAAATCATGTCAGTGCTGAAGTTTTCCGTAATCATATAGGTATCATATAGAACTGGGTTTTTTCTTTGTACTATCGAGTACCTAGTGTCTATTGCATCGCCTGTCAACACAGAAGCATAACTCGGCCCAAAATTGACAGCACCCACTTGCCGAACAAGCCGACTTGAGACTCCGTACCTTCCATAACTACTGTAATAGGAGTCACCATCATAAGGATCATAAGGATCAGAAGTGTTGCATGTTGGGTCAAGGTCTTGCCACTGTAGTGCTGTTCCAGCATAAACATCATGAGCACTTAGGCAATAGCCTTTAGGATTACATCTGATATGGCTGAAAGGCTTACCGCAGTAACAATCCTCGCAGTTCAGGTCTTCACCTTCAAAACACCCGCCCGGATCAAAACCAAATGTAGCATACCAAGTTGACTGTGCATACGGTCCTCCACTAGCAAGGTTTTTACCCGCAAGACATGCTTCAGCAACCGCTGGGTTAGCAGCAGGGAAGCAATATCGCTGGTAACAAGGGCTGTAACCGTATGGTTGGCAGCCGTCTGGTCCATCACTTCCTCCCGGTCCTCCTCTGCACCAACAACTTTTTGTACCTCCAGCAAATGGTAAAGTTAGAGGCCTTCCCTCATCGTCTTCTGGCTTACACCCGCAACCATAGCATTCAGGCCAATTTGGGTCGGTATTCCACGACGGTCTTGGACAAAGTACACGAACGTAATCACACCATCCCCAACCAGAGTAAACACCTCCACCATTTATCATATTAGGCTCCCAACGACCAAATCGTTCGCTGCACCAGCAAGCACAACCCCCTCCACATTCACCAGTACACTGTCCCTCTAAATATCTTAATTGATACTCTGCTTCACCATACTCATATTCTAGGTCTGATCGTTTAATTTTTTCTGGTGCAAAACGAAAATTTTCTCTGCTTATAAAACCTCTTGTTTGGAAATTAGTTCTACAATATCTCCAGCCATAATCAAAAAGTTGTTGATCAGTGTTGTCGTAATTATTATTCCATTCGTTTACTCTAACATAGTAGTCTTTATCAGACGCACCTACTAATTTATCTTCCGGCTCGATGTTTGTACTTTGACATGGTGGACACTGTGTTACGTCATTAGAACAATATCCATAGGAATATGGCTTACAGCGTCGAGTGTAAGGACCGAATCTATCCTCTTCACCCTGACAATTATTTGGTGAATCAAACCAACCCAAAGCATATGGTCTTGTATAATCAAGCAGCATATGATATATACTGCCCATATTTACAGATTCGCCTTGACTGTATATTGTAGACCATTCTCCGGGTTCTTCACTAATAGTGCTTTCTGGCAGTCTAAAAGTAGAACTCTCATGCAGCATAGTACATCCTACACCATCTATTGTAATCGCGGGTTCCACAACCCGTCCCTCTTGTACAATTTCTATGCTGTCTCCATCAGATACTTGTGGTTCTTCTCCACCAGACTCAACCGAGATATACCTGTTGAAAGCAGCAGAAGTCATGGATATGGGCCAACGGTATATTTCTCCATACCAATTCAGTTCCATGTCCGCACCTGTATATTCTTGAGAGTTTGAAGCAACGATACGGGCAGTGATTGCACCATTGTCTATAGATACTTGCTCCCCTATTTGCTTAGGTGCTATAACATTAAAACTAAAAGTTTGTATACTGTTTTTAAGTGTGTTTCCATCATAGCCCCATAAAACCTGATCCCATAAAGTTTTAACATTAATTTCTGGATCAACAAAATTAAGGATTTGATCAATGCTTAGTTTCTTTTTGCCATCTATGGACTGTCTATTTATATATTCTGTTTCTCCATATATAGAACGAAACAACATTTCTTCTGCGAGTCTATCAACAGTTAAAACACTTTTTGCTCTATCTGCATCTGCACTGTTGCCATCGGCAAGGTCTTGAATGTCTTTAACCCCAGCCATAAAAGTGTCATTAATTTCCATATCCCACTCTGGATATGCATACAGAGGAGGCAGAACATTGTTATCAAGACATTGATCTGGATAGGCTTTACTATAGAGAACATCGTTTGTAGAATTTATACTATTCTTTGGTTTAGCCATGCTCCGAACAATTCTTGGTGGGACCACACTGTTCAGGCCATTGAACATACCAGCGTTATAGGTTAAACTAATATTTGATACTTGTTTTGCTATAGTTAAAAATGGTACTTCATCAACTACCGCTAATTTATATTCTCCTTCTAAGTTTAATGATCCAGCAGGACGCAATTTGCACTGACCTACATCTGGTTCCCTCTGGTCCCTCTCGGTCTCTTTATAACATTCTTCTGGATCAAAATCTGAATAATAAGGAAATCTAGCAAAGGGGTCAGGTGTCCATGTCTCTCTGTTGTTTAATTGAGAAGAATCATCTGAGAATGATACAGGATAAACCGTGGATGCGTCCCAAGGATTGTTTTTTTGTGGTGGATTTGCAGGTCTACCGTAATTTCTTCCTGTTTTAGGGCTAGGTCTTATATCTTGAACATCAAAAGAATTTCTTTGATCATCTTTAAATATATTATTAAGATAATAAAGAGGAGTATCCACTCTTACGCTATCGCTTAAAACTGCATCCTCTATTCTTGTATTGTGAGGTACATAAATCTCTCTTGCTGTGCAATCAGCAGGAATAGTGACTATAAATTCTAAATCGGGCCTGAAAACTCCTTCCTCCTGTTGCTTAGGCCAGATGTGTTCACCGTCGTCTACAGGAACCAAAGGCTCAGTAATAAGATAGTTTGCTGACTGTATGCTGCTCTTATCGTTGATGTCCATAAAAGGAAAATAATTATGTACGCCGCTAATTCTTCTGGCTGCTACAGGTTCATTTCCTTCGTAATCCACGCTGTATTTTTGATGAACCATAAACCTAAACGGTCCTGCTTCTGGCAGTATAGAATTTTTATTTGTAGCAATATAATTGCCGTTGTCTACAATAGTTTTGTAAAACACGTTATCATAAACAGTACCCGGATAGTATGTGGGGGCGACTTGAGGATCAAGAGAATGATCAAAAGTAATTCCATCATATTTTAATATATCAGACCATTTACTAGTATACTTTTCGTTAACTAAAAGCCTATCTTTTTCAGCCCCTACGCATTGTTGGTGGATTATGTGGTAGGACGCTAAAGGTGTTTTTTCTTGATTTATTTCTTTCCACTGTTTGTTGAGATTGTTTCTGAAGAATAGTTCTGTCTCTACTTTCAAGAAGGTTACACTTCCATCTTGGCAATAGTCTATACAGCCATCAATTAAAGAACCGGCAAATACTGGTTTTCCATCTGAGCCTACTAAGGTTGTTTTTAATCTCGCTTGGTAAGCCAAAGTTTTTGCTATTTTACTTCTATCTCCATACGGTTCTCTATAAAAATAAAAAGGAATATTTGGAAGTTCTATTGTGGAGTTATACACATAGCCTAAGAAACTAGTGTTAGAAAAATCCATATGTAGATCAGAATACTTTTGCCAAGTATAACTATCAAAGGGATTAATAGGGGTATAAGAATCTTGAAACTTCTCTCCCTGCCCATCGCTAGGACTTCTTAATTTGTAATATATTTGCGTATCGTTTCCAGAAAAAGTAACAAAACTGCCTACTTCTGCTGACCTGTCATCATCGTTTACTACTGTCGTATTAGGAAATAATGTGAAGAACAATCTGGCTCCGGGTAACACGATCTTTCTTTTGTCTACATCAATTTCATAATTATTCAAGTTCAGATTCAAAGGCCATGCATAATCAAACAATAAAGGGTTTCCCTCGGCATCAACGCCTTTACCCATACCTGCTTTATCAAAAGCATACTTAGTATTAGGTCTAATCTCCCATTTGCTAGGATATGATGAGTCTGTACGCTGAATAAATGGAACCATACCCGGAAGATAATTATTTTGATTACCATCTGGTACAACCTTAACAAAATGAGGATAACCTTCATAAGATTTGCCATACGAAAAATACCTAGTAGGCTTAGTTAATATTTCGTAGTGCTTTCCTTCATCGGTTTGAAGAATAATTTTTATTTTTCTATTTTCTTTAAATCCGTGAGTGTTCACAAAGAGTGGTGCAAGACTTTTAGCGTCGTTTCCAGTTATTAAGTAACTTGCTGCTTCGGGTTTATTTTCGGTGTCTGTTTGTATAGGGTTATTGAATGTATATCTTGGTATAATATCAGGATTATTTTGATTTCTAAAATTAGTAGGATATACTTTTTTTGCATCAGCAAGAATTAGTTCGTTTCT
>Ga0070746_10002839_pt1 | contig 10309 bp, 9 predicted proteins | sample VirMetDEL_Mar_21_FD_77016 | JGI IMG/M metagenome (GOLD analysis project Ga0070746, IMG submission 77016) | Aqueous microbial communities from the Delaware River and Bay under freshwater to marine salinity gradient to study organic matter... | ecosystem: Environmental > Aquatic > Marine > Coastal... | reverse complement strand
TAAAGAAAAGAAACAAATATAAATTAAATATAAATGATTTGAATATAGTAGATGATATGGAATGAAATCACCCTGCACAAAAATATGTACACTCAAGGATGAAGTGTGCATTGGATGCGGAAGGACTCTAAAAGAAATAGCAAACTGGTCAAAATATACCACTGAAGAAAGGAGAAAGATACTTGGACGCCTATCAACAATATATACACAAAAGCCGATACGCACGATACCTTCCGACTGAAGAACGTCGAGAGACTTGGGAAGAGACAGTCAATAGATATATCAATTATTGGGTAGACAAAGGCTACCTGAACGACTTTGACGTTTCTGAACTGTTCAAATCTATTCACGACTTAGAAGTTATGCCATCTATGCGAGCCTTGATGACCGCAGGCGAGGCTCTAGACCGTGACAACGTGGCAGGATTTAACTGTAGTTATCTTGCTATTGATAGTCCTCGCGCCTTTGACGAAATGATGTATGTGCTTATGTGTGGCACTGGAGTTGGTTTCAGTGTTGAAGAGCAGTACGTTTCTAAACTTCCAGAAATAGCAGAGGATTTCCATGCAACAGATACCGTCATTCATATACCGGATTCAAAAATTGGATGGGCGAAATCGTTTAGGGAGTTGGTTTCGCTGCTTTATAGTGGTCAAATACCCGAATGGGACACATCTAGAGTTCGACCTGCGGGTGCCTCGCTCAAAACTTTTGGAGGTAGAGCAAGCGGCCCAGAACCTCTTGTTGACCTCTTCAAATTTACAGTTAGATTATTTAAGGGAGCGGCTGGACGAAAGCTTACGTCCCTTGAATGCCACGATCTTTGCTGCAAAATCGCTCAAATAGTTGTTGTGGGCGGGGTTAGGCGCTCTGCGCTTATCAGCCTCTCTGATCTTCAGGACGATGATATTCGTCAAGCAAAGCACGGTGCTTGGTACAATACTGAACCACAGCGCGGTCTTGCAAATAACAGTGCCTGCTATACCAGCAAGCCTTCTTTTAATTTATTTACTAATGAATGGAGTAGTCTACATGAATCACAAAGCGGAGAGCGCGGAATCTTCAGCCGTGCTGCAAGTAAAAAACAAGCTGCAAGAAACGGTAGAAGGGATAGTGAACGAGATTTCGGAACGAACCCTTGCAGTGAAATCATCCTTAGACCAAATCAATTCTGCAACCTTTCAGAAGTGGTCGTCAGACCGGAAGATACGCTTAAAAGTCTCAGGAGAAAAGTACGAGTTGCGACTATCTTGGGTACTCTACAAGCTACCCTCACGGACTTCCGATACTTAAGAGGTATTTGGAAAACTAATACTGAAGAAGAATCTTTGCTGGGCGTGAGCCTAACAGGAATCTTAGACAACCCACTGCTTACTCTTGAGAACGAAGATCTTGATTTACTTCTTGAGAAGCTGCGTGATGTGGCTGTAGAAACCAATAAAGAGTGGGCAGAGCGTTTAGGCATTCCTCAGAGTACAGCTATTACTTGTGTTAAACCTAGCGGCACAGTCTCTCAACTTGTGGATTCTGCATCAGGCATCCACGGGCGGTACGCACCTTATTATATTAGGCGTGTTAGGGCTGATGTTCGTGACCCCTTATGTAAGGTCTTAGAAGACGCTGGCGTACCTTTTGAGATGGATAATTTCTCACCTAGTACCAAGGTATTCTCCTTCCCTAAGAAGGCTCCAGAGGGCGCTGTGTTCGCCTCAGAGCAAACAGGAATGGAGCAGCTAGAGTTGTGGGCTAAGTACCAAAAACATTGGTGTGAACATAAGCCCAGCATCACTGTATATTATCGCGACTCAGACTTTCTTGAGATAGGTAATTGGGTATATAATAACTTTGATGATATCTCAGGTATTTCTTTCTTACCGTATGATGATCACACATATGCTCAAGCACCTTATGAGCAGATCACAGAAGAAGAATATATTGAGATGATAAAAGACTTCCCAGAATCTTTTGATTGGGACTTGAATGAGTCAGATGACTTTACAGAGGGAGCGCAAACATTAGCTTGCGTTGGTGGGGCTTGTGAACTATAATTAAAAGGAAGCGGTATGAAAGAAGGAACTATTATTGGCTTTAAGATTTTGATAGACTCAGAAGGTACTCTAGTTACAGAACAGACTGAGCTACCAGATCAACACATAGCCAAAGTCTTCAGGGAAGAAGAATCTCAAGTATTAATTCGTGCGGCGATTAGAGCCTTCAAAGAAATTACTGGAGACATACACGCAAAGCTGGAAACAGAGATAGACGCAATCAACAGGGTTTGCCAGTAGGCATAGCGTTGGCAAGGAAGCCGCCTCTACTGGCCCTATGGCGAGCAGTTTTTTGAGCGATTTTTTTAGGCTGCTTGGAGAACTGCTTGCCTTTTTTCTTATCTTCTCTTTTCTTTTTGGAGGTCGCTGCATACTCAGCAGAGCTTAAAGCGTCTCTAGCACTCTTAGGAAGATAACGCTCACCTGTAGCCTTTGGGCCTTGCGTAGAAGGCTTACCAGACTTGGTTCCCCAATCTTCTTTTGTCCAATCTTTCAAAGACTGTTGAGACTTTTTAAGAGCCATACAGATTCCTTTTATATAATTTAATATAGAACTTAGCTTTATTTGTAGCCGCCGCCTTGCTCTTTATATTGCTTGGCGAGCATTTGAGCTTTTCGCGCAGACCACTGCCCCGGCGAACCGCCCTTACCACCCGCTTTAATTTTATTAAACAAATTCTTACGCATGGTTGGTTTCGTATAATTTCCTGCTTCATTTACTCTACTTCCTGTAGCTTTCTTTTTTCTATAGCCTGCAGCATATGCAGCCGCTGCCTGCTTCTCTGCGTCCTCTCGACGCTTATAAACTCTTCCGCGACTTCCCCACTTGTAACCGCCATCTACTTTTTTAATCGGCATCTTATTTATGTCCACAAACTTTATTATGGAGATCACTAATACCTTTGTAGGCTACTAGGCCACCCTTACTATTTTTACCGCGCAAGGTTTTCTTTTGTTGGGGATCACGGAAGCTGCCGCCTTCTGATACAACATCACCCTTTTTATCACGACCTACATTTCCGCTACCTGTTGCTGGGCCTTTGATAGTCCCTGCAAGATGTTGTGGGATTGTCTTACCTGTAAAAGCTTTTGAAGCTATATTGGCTCCAGTGTAGGCTATTCCTGCTGGCGTAGGCCGCATTGCTGTAGTAACCACACCAGCAATAGGGTTATTGGCTAGATCTTTAATGTCTTTAAAAGATGGCATTTCAATCTCCTTCGGGGAATACACTCATTTTTAAATTAGAAACAATCCAAGACTTTGGTATTGCAATCTCTGCATCGCCTTCTGATATTTCATCGTTTTCAATAATCATATGTGGGCATATAATTATTTTTTCTTCATCCTCGTGAATGATAGCTCCACAAGAAATTACTGTGGCAGTCTCTTGTTCTTTTAAAGCTAGTAAAGGACGCCAGCCCATGCTTGAGCCTCCAGCGGCATCACGCCATATAACCCTATGGAGCGTTACCACTTGACCTTATCAGCCCAATAAGCCGCAGACATTTTGCCGCGCTTAATGTTCTTTCTATGACGAGCCTTGAAGCTCTTTCGCTTGGCCTTCATACGCGCTGACTCGCCTGCCTTGGGCTTACCAGCAGTCTTTGCGCCTTGCTCACCAAAACGAATTATCTTTTCTTTACCGCCTTCGCAGGCTTTTACAACATGAGACTTCTTCGGATGGTTCGGTGTGCGTCGAGGCTTGTTGCAGGCCATCTTCTTCTTATCTATTTTGCCGCCTTTGGCCTTTCCTTCACGCCCCTCATCATCTTGATAAAACGGATTTAATCCAGCATCCATTCTCTTTCTAGCGTGGTCAACAGCCTTACGAACAATAGAACGCGGAAGCTCTTTGGCCCTTCCTTCCCAATTCTGACTTTGTAATATTTCTATTTCTTCAGACGTTAGGGTTGGAACCATAGTAGGAATCTGTACGTTCTTGCCACCTATTTCTAAATCTATGGAAAGCTCTGTCATAGTCTTTCCAGTTTCTAAATTTTTAACGGGGCCAAGAAATCCTTGTGCAGATTTAATGCTACCGTCACGCCTATACATATCTTTAGGCAGACCACCTTTAGCAACCGCAAACCTTCTTGTAATACCGCCTTCAGAAAGCTGCAGACGCCTCATAGGATCTTCTTCGTCCATAAAGGCAGGCCCAGCAGTTTCGTTGTATGGAAGCCCTGTAACTTTATTGATGCGCTCGTCAGGCTCCATAGGAGCATTAGGAACATCTGTGACCTCACCGCCCCTAGCAAACCTGTCTCTAGTATTTATTTCTCTTTGAGTATTTTCTTCGACAGGAATAAGGCGAGTATACATGGCCCTATCTCTAGCATTTATAAGTTCACTATGATATTCAATTGCTTCTTCAGCAGTTACATTTTTTAATCTTAAAAATTCTTCTAACTTAGGAACTTCTGGCAAGTAAAATCTATTGCCTAAAATAGTAAATGCTGCTTTTGCTCCGACTTGTTTTGCTAAAAGCTCTTGCGCTTTTGCGGGGCCAAGCCTTGTCAATGCCGCATCCAAAGACACATACAAATCTTGCTGGGCTTCATAGAGACTTTCATATCTCGTCTTCATATCTTTAACATAGTCTTCACCTTCAACATCTTCTGCGATTGAAGGGCTAGTTACTTGTTTAGATGCGTTTTTATAATTACCACCAGCAAAATAAACAACTTCTTCTGGCCTTAATACTCGTGTTGGAAGACCCAAAAAGTTTTTTACAAGCTCTGTTGAAATATCTTTTTTAGGCGTAAGGACTCCGGGCCTTATTTCACCGTTGTCTGCCATTGCTACGTTTTGAAAACTTTTTATAACTCCGGGTTTAAACGCATCAAACATATAAGTAGAGGCTGTTGTAAATCTATCTACCCACTTCTGATCTGTAGGAAAAAGCTGTTCTCCTGTTGGAGTTCTTCCATTACCAGCCATCATTGCAAAAGCCATGTCCGAGAATGTTTCTGTTATAATTGCTTCATCTGTATATGGAGCCAGTGTTTTTGTAATTGCATCAATCCCAGCACTAACTATATATCTTTCTAATGCCTCTCCTTTTAATTTACCATTCATAATTCTATCGGCGGCAACCATAAAAGGCTCTTTAATCGTGCTATATGAATCAATAAACTGAGTATCAATAGTTACAATATCATCTCCCCAACGCACAGGAATTTTAGGAGCCTTAGACCAAGGCGTATGAGACATTGTTTGAATTGCCTCATGCTCTTCTGGACTAAGGCCTAAAGCCAACGCCCCCATTTTTGCAGACCCAGCCCATACGCTGTTAGTTGCTAGATACCCTGCAAGCCGCTGCATTCCTCTTTGCCGAATAATTGCATTATCGCTTGCAATCTCTCTTGATCCTTGCATAATAATATTCGCGCTTGTTCGCATAATTTCAGCAGGAAAAGAAACAAAACTACCAATAGGTAAAAAACGAGTAGCTTTTATACCATTTGGAACTTTGTCATAATTAGGAAAAGTATCTTGTACAATTTCTGCCGCTTGTTTTTTCAAATCATCTATAGGCGCGTCAGGCATAGCTCGTTTAAGAAAATCAAGTTCTTTTTCAAAAGCATGAATCTTAAAAAAATCATCAGTGGCTCTATACGCTTCTTCTAGGCCACCATAAACTTTACTGCCTACGCCCTTTGCTACCTCATCAGCACCTTTAACAAGCCTGCCTGTTGCGCCATACGCAACATCCAGCTTAACTTTTTTGTCTCCTGCTCTAATTTTGGCAGCATCTTCAAACAACGTCCTAAATTCATTTACACGCACGTTTGTATTAATTACACCTAGACCTAGATATTCTTCGTAAAGACTATCTAAACCTCTATCACCTCTTTTCAATGCTGCATTCATTAAAACATCCCATGCTTTAGCATCTCCAATTGGTGAAATACCATTAGCCGCACCAAACTGCAAACCACCAAGTACGTTTCTAACATGAGTAGTCCAGCTTGCTACAGTTTTCATTGCTTGTGATGTAGCTTTTGCAGAGGCGAGCGTTCTAATAAAAGGATTATTTTCATATCCAAAACGAGACTGCCTTCCCGCTATAGCAGTAGCTATTTCTGGGGTTGTATATTTACCGTCAAGGGCTGTTCCAGTACCTTCTATTTTTGTGTTATACAAGATGTTGCCCCTGCGACCACCAAAAATACGCTCTTCATCAAAAATATATCTACCCATTCCTGAATCTAAAAGCTTAACACCAAACTCAGCATTTTCTGCAAGCTGAGACATTTTGTTTAGTGTTAAAACAATATTTTCTGTCGGGTTTTCAATTTCTCCTAGTAACTGGCGAATTTCTTTTGGCAGCGTAATGTTTTTTTGTTGTAAAATACTGTTGTTTACTTTTACATTTTTTGCAAAAAAATCTTTAACTCCATCATCGTCAGTCAAGTCTAAGATTTTTTGTACTTGAAGATACGCCTGCTCAAAAGCCTTTCCTTCTTCTATTGTCTCGTCTGCCTGCATAATTGCATTTTGAATATACTTTGTAGCATTATGAACAACATCTTGAGAAGGAATGTACCCGCTGTCTTCATAAATACGATATGAACGAGTCATGTATTGACCAATGTTTTCACGAATCGTATTTCGTACTTCATCACTAGGAACACTAGAGTTGTAAATTCGTGCTGAAAGATTGTCTATCATTTCTCTGGCACGAACTATGTCTTGAGCAACATCTTCTGGAATGCCAAAGTCTGCAGCAACCCATTCAACCTTTGCATCAAATGAAGCTACTGGAGAAAATTCTAGGTCTTCTGTCAAAGCACGAGTAAGCCTAGCTTCATCAAGTTGATCTACAGGAAGCTCATCTAGCGCCTTGTTTAAACGATTAGCAATATTTTCGGCTTCTCGCACAGTTTGACGATGGGCATACTCTTTGCCGCGAAACATATTAAAGGCTTCTTCTGTCCAATAACCACGAGATAAAAATATTTGATTAGCAAATCTACGCAAAGGGTTGCTGGCCTGCTGCTCAACGTGCGCCACACTATTTGGGTTTGGGCTAAAGACTACATCTGAGTGAACATTTGCTGGAGCAATTTGAATTTCGTTACCGTTATCATCTATAAAACTTAAAAGATCTTCTGCTTGTTCAGAAATAGGTTTGTTTTTATCTGGACGAAACTTTTTACTAATTCCTAAAACACCAGAAATAAATTTTTCGGCGGTGCCACCAATAATCATGCCTTCAAGACCAGTTTTAAATCTTGCTGTTAAGGCAGAATCATCTTCATCGGTTGATAAATATTCAATAGTGTCCTTTAAAAATTGATTTTCTATATCAACTTCGTCTTCAATATACCGAGAAATATTACCGTCATCTTGCTGAAAATAAAGCTGCTCTGCAGTAAAACCACTAGCTAAAGACTTTTTAAAATCAGAAAGTTTTGGAAATATTTTACCGGCGGCTTTAAATGCTCCAGCACCTCCAGCAATCAGAGTTCCTAATTCCCCAACAGGCCCAGCCGCGCCAGAATAATCTTTGTATTGTCCTTCATCCGTAAGAACTTCTTCGGGCCTTACTCCCATCAAAGGAGCAAAAGCCTGTACAAAAGACATTCTTGCGTTTTTCATATCTTCTTCAGATATAATATCTTCATCAAAACCCAACAAATCTCCAACAGGGTTTATAACAAAATCCCCTAAAGCACTTATTGGCCCTTCACCAGCCTTTGAAAAAACTTGCAGCATATCAGATCTAAAGCCGCCTGCCTCTTCTGCATATTCTGCAGGCACTTTTATTGAAGCATCTTTTTCTTTTTGTTGAGCTAAAAACAATAAATCTTTTTGACTTGCTTCTGAAGTATGCTCAACCATAACAGGGCCAGAAGGCGTTTGAATTTCAGTCTGAAGGCGCTGTTGTTTAGCAAGCGCAATCAACTCATCTTCTGACAAGGTTCCGTCGTGCTGAACAGTCACAACCCCATAAGGGGTATTTACGTCTGTTTCAAATTTATTGCTCATAGTTGTCGAGTTGCTCCAAGTTCGTAACCGCCTACGAAATCATCTTCTTCATCGTCAGGGGCTAGTGTTCCAAGAGGCCTGTTAGATATTGGTAGGCCTGCTGCCTGCTCTTGTAAGTTCCTATAATATTTTACAAAGGCTTTGTTATACTCTGTCACAAGATCTGAAGTATCTTCATTCCTGCCCTCTGCGGCTGAAATTTTAGCTTGTAGCCTAGCGCCTTCTTTTGTGTGCCACTCTTCTAAACCACTTTTAACAAAAGCCAAGCCTACATCTCCTAATTCATAAGCTTCTGGATTTGTAGCTATGTCAAAAAATATATCTTGAAATTTTGCAAACTCTTCATATGTATCAATTTCTGCAAGGCTACGCACATCTATATCTCTCAATCCCTGAAAAAGAGATTGATAGGCAGCACCTTTTAAATTTTTATTAGCAAAATCTTGCCAATTAAAAACTTCCATTTCAGCCCTAATTCTTTCTTTTTCAGTTTTTAAGTCTAGTCGTATAGCATCACCATTGTCATCTCTAGCAACTTCTCGACTTGGCTTACCAAAAGCAACAAGGGTTCCGTCAGGCTGCGGCTTGTAATCTTGTTTTACAACAACTTGAAATATAACGCCGTTTGCACCTTCTACAAAATCTGGTGTTTCTCGCGTAATGATCTCTTCTGCTGGATCACCCTTATTTGACATTAGATCTCTAGCGTATTCACTAGCTTTTACTAGACTGCCACTTCTATTAAATTCTTCATACTTATGTTTCAAAAGCTCAGTCAAATAACCACGACTTTTTGGATCTTGATCATTTATAAAATCTTCTAAAGCCAACATCTCTCGCATATCAGCGTCATCACCATCACGGCCTGAAACAAGAGAAGTTAATTTTCCAATAAAAAAGTCTTCAACAGTAGCGGGGCGATTTTCTTTTGCCGCTAAAAGTAGACGCTGTTCGTCTTTTCCTAAATCATTATTGCGTACAATTTCTCGAATAGCTTCTAGCTGCTTTAGTTGATCTTGAGCCATCTTTTTTGAAACTTCATAAATTGTACCCTCATAGTGTTGAGTTCCTCTTTGACTATAAGGAGTTGTAGAAGACATTTCATTTTGTACAAGAGGCTTATTTCTTTCGATTAGATATTGCAAAGGGTTTTGATTTGAAGCTTCAATTAAACCCCATGTTTTTGTATTCTCTGCAGCAATTTGGTCTGCCGTTCTAGCAACCTGTGCCGCAGATCTAAATTCTGTCGAGTTTAAAAAATCTTTGGTTTGTTGAGCCAGCAGCTTATTGCCCACCTGTCTTGCAATTCCAAGACCAATAGAACCTAAAAGAGCTTTGCGCTGGTCACGCTCCATTTCTTTTTGACGATCTCTATTGCGCTTTCTAACATCTGCAAGTAAAGATTCTGCAAACTGTTCAATAGCCATTACGCTTGTACCTCTTGTTCGGGTGGTTGAGCAAGAAGACTATCTTGTTCTTCTTTTTCTTCTTCTGGCTGCTCTTCTTGTTGTTCAATATTTAATTCTTTGGCTGTAGGAAGACTAGCCATTTTATTTTTTTCTTCTTCAGAAATATAGGGCAAACGCATTCCTAGTTCTTTAAATCTTTTTATATTATCTAGCTTTTCTTCAGTTAATTTAGCACCAAAAAACAACTCCTCGTTAGCATCATCTTCTTCTTCGCCCCTAAAAATAACGGGGTCAATGCCTGCTCTTTCTGCAAGAGCTAAAAGCATATAAGCTGTAGGTTCCACCAACAGCATCATTAGATTTACATCCCACTTGCCTTCAGTAAATCCACCAAACAAAATAACTTGAGCAATGTCCATGATGGGCATATCATTAGCTATGACCTGAATCATCTCTGGATAAGTTTCTTCATCAATCAGCTTACTAAAAATCCATTCAGCCGCCTCATGTATGCCTGTATATTCTGGAGGCCTTTCGTAAGGTGCAGGGTTATCTGGATCAGATGTAAGGCTTGATCCCGGTATAGGGCCACCCTGCATGATTACATCAAAGTATTGTTGATTCATTATGCAAAACCTCTCGCTTTCATAGCTGCTCCATACACATCATATAGTTGTGCTACCTGTCCATAGGGATTAGAGTTAATATAATTTGCGCCATAAGTGTCGTAATACGTTTGTAGGCTTGGAGTTGTCAGGCCATAGCCAATGTCTGTTGTGCTTCCCATATCAATAGTAGGCACAGCAATATTAGTAACATTTGTACTATATTCAGGCACAGTTGTTAAACCAGCAACT
>Ga0070746_10002831_pt1 | contig 10323 bp, 17 predicted proteins | sample VirMetDEL_Mar_21_FD_77016 | JGI IMG/M metagenome (GOLD analysis project Ga0070746, IMG submission 77016) | Aqueous microbial communities from the Delaware River and Bay under freshwater to marine salinity gradient to study organic matter... | ecosystem: Environmental > Aquatic > Marine >... | reverse complement strand
TAGCCAACTTATTGGAGCGGCTATTTACCCGTATACCCTTTTTCGTTGGGGAGACGCTTTCATAGTTTTACGAACATGACCTCGATCAGTTTTACGCCGTGACAGGCGAAAACGTTTGTTAGTGGAACGACCCACACTAATTATCGTATTAGCACCGAATTCTTATATCTTATACCAAGCCTTAACCAAAGTCACCACGCATTCTGCGCAATGTCTCGGCTGGAAGAGCGTCAAACTCTTCACTTGATAACAATGATAAATCTATTTTTTTCTCACCTTTTGCATTTGACCCTTCGCCTTTCATTGCAGGTGGTTGAGATTCAGCAGCTTGAAGTTTTTTATTAACTGTGGCTGTTTGTTTTCTAGTTTGAAGCTCTGAATTAGCTTTTGTTACCTGCGCCGCATCTGCAGGCTGTAATAAGTCTGGACGTTTTGCTGCTAAAGTATAATTTGTAGCTTTTGCTAACGCATCTGCTGCAGAATAACCCTGTACAGTAAACGCATCTCTAAGATCTATAACCTCAGCTTGCAAATCTGCATCAAAATCAGCGCTATTTTCATTTAAAACTGGAAAAGTTGCTTCAATTTCTGCTGCTTTTGCCTGTAACTCAGTCATTTCTTGACTTTGCTGCACTGTTTGGCCCATTTTTGCTTGGACTTCAAACATAAATTACTCTTTTTCAGCATTTCTTATTTCATTTCTAAGTTCTACAGCCTTTTCAGTCTCTCCATTAAGCACTAAGTCCTGATATTCAACTTCTTTTGCATTAAAATCGTATTCCGGCGCATTTTCTAAAGCTTTTTGCTCTGCTTCTGTAACTTCTTGTAGCTTTTTTTGCATAGCTTTGTTTTTAGCCAAGACTTCATCAAGTCTAGACTTAGGCACCATAGGCGCTTTTACTTTATCTTGTCCGTCAAGGCTTTGCTCGCTTCCTTCAACTGCTGGAATATCTGGTTGTGGAGCTGGTTCGCTGTTTTCATCCACTCCTTCTTCGCTAACTGCTTCTGGTTCAGCTGTTTCCTCTTCCGCAATTTCTGGTTCTGGTTCTTCCGCAACAACTTCTTCTTCTGAAGCGGCGTCAACTTCCTGTTCGACTTCTTCATCTTTTGCTTCCTCCTCTGGAACCTCATCAAAATTTAAATCTACTTCAAAAGGTTTTACCTCTTCTTCTGAAACTGCATCTGCTCCCGGCATAACCTCCATTACAATATCTTCTTTTGCTTCCGCATTATCTTGTTTTTTATTCTTAGCCATTTCTATTACCTCCTGTAGGTTTCATGGCGGCAGTTGCCAACTTGGCTGCTGCCTGGGTTTCTGATTGTCCTCTTCGGACTTCATTAGTCATTCCTGCTAATCTTTCTCGTAGTTCAAGTTCTTCTTGCTTCATTTGTATTTTACTTTGTAATTCTGCAACCTTAAGTTGTGGATCAGAAGCTTCGCCTTGCGCTTTTGCCATATTAAGTTGAGCAGTAGATTCAAGGTTTTTGACTTCTGCTTCAAGTTTAGCAATTTCGAGTTGGGTGCTTCTAATTCTAGATTCCATTTCAAACTGTGCAAGTTGTGCTTGTTCTGGAGTTGGTGGTTCAGTACCTTGCATTTGTCTAATACGCTGTGCAATATTTGCTTTACGTGCAAGGTGTGAGTATTCAACAATTAAATCATCTGGTATTGGTACACCAGCTTTTCTAAGTTCTACTGCCTCTGCAAATTGTACTTCATCAAAATTATCTCTAGCCGGAGCAGTTGCAATAATAACGTCATACTCGCCTAAAGTTAAATCATTTATGATTTGACCTTCAGGAGTAACTTGGTTTATTGCCATAGGTTCTCTTGGTTTAAAAGGATCTGATTCATCGGTAATTTGGATAACCCGCTCTTCGGTGTAATACCTTTGTACAAGGTTCAATACTTTTTCTGCTAAATACTGTCTTGTTTTTTTCAAATTATCCAAAGGAACTTGAATCATTAATACGCCACGATTTTGTTTTGCTTGTATAGCAACTCCAGAAACCTCAGCCCCATCTGTTCCCAACATAGAATCACTTATGCCACTAATTTGTTTTATATTAGAAGCCGCTTTTTGTGCAATTCTATCTAGACCGGTGGGAATCTGGTTTGGCGGTATTTTACCAGGGGGAGTACTACCGCGATTAAACTCGAGTACTAAACCAGTTTCCGCACCGTGTTCTTCTAAATCATCTGCTGTCATGCCAGTTAACGAACCTGACTCTACAATCCAACCACTGTTAGCAGTTGTATTTACAATGTGTAGTTCTTGAGATGAAATTTTGTTTAGTTGTTCTTGTGGTGAAATTAAATTTCTAACCATTCCAAAAGGTTTGCCCCTTCTCCAATATGGAAAGTAAGGCACCAAAGTAAAATGTTCATATGGAGACCAGTCATCATGCAGTACTACTGTGTCTGCTGTTACTGTCCAGCGAACCGCTCGCTTTTTTTTCTCTACTATATAAAGACCATAATCATCAGCAAACTTTTCTCTTTTCTTTTTGCCCCAGTCATAAGGAACATCTCTTTTGTCACCTGTTACTGGATCAACATAAAGTATGCAATCTTTTAATTTATAGTGCTGTCTTTCTACAACTCTTATAGATCTTAGCGTTCTCGCATCTTCTGGATTGTTCGGATAATCAGCCCCATGATAATTTTCTTTATCAGTATCACCGTAAGTTTCATCTTCATACTCCATAGAGTCTGCACCTAAAGTTGTACCAACTTCAGCAATCATTCTTAACTTGTCTGCTTTTTCTTGTCCGTAGGTTTCTTCAATTTCTTCGATGCTCATCCATTTAGTTTCAAAAATTTCATTCCAAGTTCTTGGATCATATTCTTTAGCATCTGGATCAATAATAATATCTAAAGGATCTTTAGTTTCTACTCTTACTTCACCATTAATGTGATCAGAGAAATCTATACGAACATCAAACCATCCTCTATCTTGAATCAACCCATCAGCAAACGCTTGGCTTTCTAACCATTCTAATTTGTTGTTGTCTGCAATTTGCATATACAACCTAGAAAGTACATCGGCTGTTTCTTGATTACCATTTCCTCTAGGTTTAAATTGTACATCTGCCCTTCGCGTACTTTGTTCGCCAAGAACTGTGTTGACTGTTGGTAAAATAGTGTTGATTGTTAATGCAGGTCGGTCCTGATCGTCGAGCGCGGATATGTCAGCTTCGTCCCACTGTTCGCCGCGATAAAATGCGTCGCATTGTTGCGCTATTTCTACATAGTCTAAATGCCCATGATCGCGGGCTCGGGTGTAAGCTTCCCATTGTCTTTTCGCAAGAGTTTGTTCTTCCCCTGCGCTAAGTTTCTTTTTTGGTTTTTTATAATCTGCCATTAAGCGCTCATTGATGATTTACGTTTGCCATCTTTTACTAAATGTTTTAATCCATCTCTCCACGACGGAACATGCTCAGGTCTTTCATAAAATGTAGCAAATTCTGTCATCATTAAACCGATCCACGCCAAGGCATCTACCTGGTCGTCATGTGTACCATTTGGAAAACGTAATAGTTCTGCAACCATCGGTCCAGTCCAAACGGCATCTTGTGGAAAGTATACCATACCTTGTTGCATTCTACCCTGGATCGCTCGCGCACGTAACTCCTTATCTCGCCTACCAACTTTTAAGTCTTTAAAGTAAGCTTCAGATAGGCCCCGTTCTCTTGTTCTTTTTTCTAGAAACGGCCCCAGGGCCATCTCAATATGACCTCTTTCTATTCCCACTATACCCGGACGCCATAATTCGTACAAGTCTAAAATTTGTTCTACTAATTCAAAGCCATCGTACTTACCGCGAACGACGTCAACAACAAATAAATTATCGTATTCATCGACACCGACAACAATACCAACTGAGTAATCGTTCCGGTCACGCTGTCCGATCGCAAGATCCCACGCACAGTAGTAACGAAGTTTTGAAGTATCGATTTCATCGAAGTCATAATATGCGATCATGTCGCGGTTAAAGTAATCGCCTTCGTCAGATACTGGATTCTGTTGGTATAGAGCAGACCAATCGCGCGGGCCGATGGCTTTCCTTATCTGCTCGAGAGCGTCCACATTATATCTCTCTGGGTGTAAACTTTCACCTGTTTTCCTAAAACTTTCGTCTTCTTCTGCAATGGCTGGGTAGCGAATGACTTCCCATTCATCTGCGCCTTCTTCTGCTTGGGTCAACAAGCGACCGGCCAGGTCGTCGTCGTGCCAACGCGTAAGAATTACAAGTATGCCCCCACCTGGGGATAACCTTGTATAAGCTGTGGATGTATACCAATCCCAGGTCGCATCTCTGTTATTATCAGATTCTGCATCTTCTCTGTTTTTTACTGGATCATCAATCACCATTACGTGCGCACCTTTACCAGTAATACCACCACCAACACCCGCTGCAACATAACCGCCGCCTTGGGTTGTTTGCCATGATTCTACTGACTGAGAATCTTTATCGAGCCTAGCTTTTTCAAACACATTTTTGTATACTGGTTCCCTAAGCAGTTGACGTACTTTTCGTGAAAAGTTCATAGCCAAAGAGCCTGAATAAGAACAACTTATAAACTCATGCTCGGGATGCCGGCCCAAGTGCCAGGCAGGGAAAGCAATACTAGCTAACGTAGATTTACCATGTCGAGGCGGCATAAAGAGCATTAATCTTGGTGATTCTTTATTCGCAACCTGTTCGCTAAATTTCTCTAGTCGTTGACAAATATCTTTGTGTACCCAACCTGCTTGATAGTCTGTATTAAATCGTTCAACAAATGGGAGTAATCTTTTACGTGCTAAGACTCTTTTCGCTAATTCTTGTTCTGCTTTTGCTTGAGCAGAAAGTTCTGCTTTTTGTAACTTCTGATCAATCAGTTTTTGGGGCTCGGGTATTGCTTCAACTTCGTCAGCTCGACAGTATACGCAAATTTCGTCAATAAGAACTAAGTTCTCCGGATAGAGCCCGCGACATTTTCTACATTCAGTCTTCGTTACTTCCATCTGGCTCCAAGTAGTTCGTATCGTTACCGGCAAGTTTTAAAAGTTGCGCATCAGTTAATTTTTCTAACTGTTCTACTTTCTCTACATTTATATTAATCATGGTTGCTTGTTCGGGAATGTGTAGACCGTGGAGCTTGCATAACGAATCAACAACATTCTTTTCTTCCGTCGAGTTGGCTGCTTTTGAATGAGCTTCTAAGTACATGCCAGTTGCTGTGTTCTTATCGAACTTTACCTCTTCGCGCATTTCATTACGTAGATAGGTTAGAGCTTTTTGCATTTTGGGAGTTTTGAATACTTGGTAAACACGGTCCATGTCCTTGTACCCCGCAGCACGTCCGGCGGCTGCTTTGCTCATTCCCCTTAGATGAAACAAAACTAGCCGCTCTTCCTGAACCGAAAGCTCGTTAAGTTGTAAACCGGCATAAGGCAGGTGAGATTGTAACTCAGTTCTATCTTGTTCGGTCATATCTGTGGGTCTATCTTCGTCTAGTAATCGCATGCTGAAAGATTATATTAAAATTTTTCCTTGTGTGTAACTATATTTTTACACCACCAATATAATTCATCTTCTGTCATTGTATGCTTAATTAAGTTAACACGCCAACAAACGAGTTGAATGTTGGTTATCATGTATTCGATGTTGGGGTCAATTCTGTCAATTGAAACATTAGTATTGCGTTTTTCTCCACCCTTGTGCCACGTCATGAAGACCCCGGACAACGCACAACGTCCGTCTTGTTTGTCCCATAAATCATTAAGTTGTTCTGGAGTTATTTCAAATAACATGCCTTCTTCCTTTTCTCTTGAGTACTTAAGTTGATTCCATAAATTTTTTAAATATTTATAAGGGCTTGAACTTTTTGCAATATTAGTAAGCGACAAAGCACAAGCTCTACACACTCTTCGGTGATTCTCAAAGTCTTTTTTAGGTAGACTCTTTTCACACCTATCACATACTTTATCCGCCATAATTTTTTTGTGAAAATTTTTTATGAAAAATACTATACCATATCACGTTCTCATTCCCTCCCCCCTCGACCAGTAGACACCCCCATCCCCCGATCCGGTTTTTAGTTTTGGAACCTTGTTTCTAAGTTTTGGAACCTTGTATGAAAACCAGTAGGCAACGACGAGCTCCTCCGTCACTCGTCGTAAGTCTTATGTATTATGTTTTAAATATTATAGGGGTAACCCGGGAGTCAACATCATGACATTAGATAAAACAATAAGAGCTATGCAATTCATAGCTAAGCCAGCAGTTAAGTTAACTACTCAAGCAGTAGCTAAGGTAGCTGAACACGCAGTACCTAGAACCAAAGAGTTCATAGATACATGGAACAGAGAATGGAACAAAGGTAAACCAACCATTGTCCATCTCAAAGCAAAGCCAACATCCTCTGAAGAACCAGGGGATGTCGGGATATGTAACATCTGTACAGGACCATATGTCGATGGCCACTGTCAGACATACCAATGCTGGAGATAATTATGATACTTAAACTACTATCACTTATTATGTTTACTGGTTCGGCAATACTCTTCGGTCTTATGACCTGGGACATGTTGGACTACGGCAGGTACTATTGGGGCTATTTACAATTTGCACTTTGGTTTGCAATGGGCATTTGTACAATCGCTTACGCATTATGCATCATCACACTTAGGAGATAATCATGAGAGATAACATTATAACGCTGGCTTACAAAGCTAAACATCCTATTAAAGCTAGGATTATTACATGGGGAATGAGACTAGTAGTACTATTACTATCACCAATCCTTCTACCACTCTCTTTATATTTCGCATATAGAGTAAACAAATCCATTAAGGAGGCACAAACATGAATATATTATATATACTAGAATGCATAGCTTACCTGGTATCCATACCAGCACTCATAGTTATGACTCGTTTCTTTCACTACGAACTAAAACAAAACCAACTGTTTATCTCTAGACATTGGACAAACAAGAACTAGTTCTCCCCGGGGGCTTCGGCCCCCACCCTTTGGCCCCTTAGATATGTGCGTGCCTACTATCATGTGCACTACTATCATCACGGAGTGATGTGGATTGCGTGCGTATGTGCACGCTGTGAGAAAATGTTCCACATGTTCCACGGTCTAAGCACCTTGTGGAACATTTATGTGGAACACAATTTATCCCACAGTCGTGCGGCATAGCACCGGATATTGGCACGAATGTTCCAATGTTCCATCAAAAACAGAACTTGCGTAAGACTGACCGTCGACCGTTGTTATTTGTTCTTTAATTTTATTAACCAAAAAGTACTGGAACACATGGAACATTTCCCATTTATCCAGTAACCAAGCACCTTTCGCGTGTTCCACGAGGCCCATTTTACGTGGAACATTGTGGAACACGTGGAACATTTAGCAACAACCTCGTACCTCGGTTGTTGTATGTCTGTTATTTGTATTATTAATTTAGGAGATAAATATGAGTATTCATAAAGAATGTCCTGCTTGTCATACATCTCAGTCTGAAATCGATCAGACATTTGAGGAACTTGGCATAGATCTCAATGATCTGTTGCCTTGTGTTTGTAGTGACGATCGGGATTCTACTACAACCAGCGCTTAACAGCGTTGGTTGTTAGTTTTGTGTGTGCAAATTCAATTTCTAAGGAGGAACTATGGAATTTATCTACAAAGACCCCGCACTCGGGGCATATCTCGCAAAGACCATCACTGGCCTTTGCTTCTCTTGCCTCGAAGCGGAATTCGACAGGCTAGAATTCGTTACCGAATTCGGCCGAGACACTGCGTGGCTCGGAGAGCCTGGTCTGAATTACCGCTACACGGGCAGAGACCACATTGCCAAAGACCTTGCGGACTTTGACATGCTTTCTGATTTCACTGACCTTGCGAGGCGCAACGCCATTGAAATGGGCTTCAACCCTGAAAAGCTACCACTTTTTAACCACCTTTTGATTAACCGATACATCGGCACTCAAAAGCTGGCAATGCACAAAGACGATGAACCCGAACTAATCGGGCCCATTGCATCTTTGAGCATTGGGGCATCAGCTCCATTCTACTTCGGCAACAATTCAGTTGAAGTTCGCCAAGGCGACTTCCTGATTGGTAACCGTAACTTCTTCACCAAGCTCAGGCATGGCGTTGGCTTACCAATACCAGCCAGAGTCGAATCCTGCGGATACGATGAAGAAGCATCAGGACCTATCTATGCTCACGCTAGATACAACCTGACCTGGAGAACCATTGCAACCGACGCCTAACGGCGTTGGTTGCAGGTTTCGTGTTTGTATTATTAATAACTATACCAAGGAGGTATACATCATGGCTAAATCATTTATAGCTAAAGTGGCCAGAGGCACTTTCAAAAACTCTGACGGTGAAGAGAAAACTAACTTTGTAGAGATTGGAAGAGCAGTAGCTCATGCCAACGGCACAGGGTTGGATTTCTATCCTAACTTTGCACCTATGCTGGTGAATGGTTCATTTGAAAAGATTAGTCTTTTCCCAATCGAGCCTAAACCACAGCCAATGGGTGGAGATTCGGCTTCAGCATAACGAACCCTGCCAGTGGTTTATAACTCAAACTGGCATTTAATTTCAACCGATGATAACAGCGAAAGCGGGAGGACATACACATGTTCACTTCATCAATACAATTTCTTGGAAACATATCCGAGAAAACAGTAAACCTAGTTAAACCAATAACTAGATCAGTAAAAGGTATACCTAATGCATTTGCAATTGGTTATACCCAAAGCAAAATCAACAGACATGCTAAAAAAGCTTTTAAAGCTCAACAGCCAACTGTCGATCCAAAGCAAATGGAAATTGATTTTAGCTAAACCATCGGGGGCTTCGGCCCCCATTTGGGTAAACCCAAACGCGTGCGTGCTGGTGTGCAACCGTCGCTTACAGCGCCGGTTGTGTGTTTTTGTGTGAGTAATTGTATATAAGCGAGTTGTTGCTTGTGTATTTTAAGTAATTGGTTTTTATATTATAGGAGATATATATGCCAGAACATTTAATCGACGAAGACATTCGTCAACAGGCGGTAGCCTACATGCACATACCTGAAGAAAAGTATTCAGATATAAAGCGAGTAGTTACTAATAGAAATGAAACTCAAAACACTATAGGAGGTGCTAAATGAGTAGTAAAAGAAAAAGCAGTAATGCTACATTTGTAGATCCATCAGACTTCGTACAAGAAGTTGACATGGCAAACGGTGAGACTGGTGAATTAGTCAACGGTCAACACACACCAGAAAATGCTTGGAGACCAGATACCAATGGTGACCCAGTAGGTTCTGAGAAAAGAGCAGAACAAGATCCTGTTCAACTTCCAAACCACTACTACGACAAGTATGGTTTAGATGGTGAAGGTAAACCTGTCTTTCAAGCTTTCAGAGTCAAAGAGATTATGAAAGTTTTTGCAGACAAAAAATTAACTCCAGTTGCTTTTGCAACCGACGATGATAAAACAGCGTCTAAGTTGCAAGAAAAATATGACTTAGAGTTAGAGATGGTTGTTGCAGGTATCAAGCCCTTACTTGATATTGATGCACCAACTACTGGTTACAATTATCTTACATTGGCAACCAGAACGTGGGCAGAGTTCGTAAGTATCGCTTACGAGTACAATGAGTCCATGCAACGCGTGAATCCTAAAGACGAGCTACCAACATGGCTCATCGAACGCGAAGCAAAAATGTGGGCACTTGGTCGCAAAGCAAGATTGATTAGAGATGCTATCAAAAGCATTGACAATTTGTTTGGCATTGGTGACTTGGGAGTTCAGGCATCGCGAGTACAGACTGAGGTCGAGAGACGTCAGCAACGCATGGCTGAATGGAATTACAACAATTTGGCTGACGCATCAGTCAAAGTTGCTTCCGAACTCAATGGTGCTACATTGGAACACGCAAAGCAAGTATTCGCTAACGCTTAAGTGTTAATGGGGTGGAGGCTAGCTTTTATGTCTCCACCGCCCGTTGTTCGTGATACGTTAATCATGAAAGGTTGCTGACCTAACAGCCACGCAGGGATGAAAAGCCCTGCATTTTTTACACTATAGGAGGTGTGCTGATGAATGAAGTTAAATATTGTTTTGTTATTGATCCCTACAAAGAAGAAATCAGAGTTGTAGATTTGCCTGGCGACAAGCTAGAGCTAGCTACTATTTATGATTTGCTTGAGTGCACAACTTTTGATGTGCATCCGTTAAGTGCAGATACTGATCTGTTTATTGACGACGAAGGATTGCTCGTTGAAGAACAACGGTTCTTTAGTGTCGACAACAAAGTATTTGC
>Ga0070746_10002828_pt1 | contig 10325 bp, 4 predicted proteins | sample VirMetDEL_Mar_21_FD_77016 | JGI IMG/M metagenome (GOLD analysis project Ga0070746, IMG submission 77016) | Aqueous microbial communities from the Delaware River and Bay under freshwater to marine salinity gradient to study organic matter... | ecosystem: Environmental > Aquatic > Marine > Coastal... | reverse complement strand
GTGGTAACTCTGGAGGAAAGGCAAACACTGGTCAGTCTGTTTTCGGTATGGCTGATGGCGGCACTGTTAAGGCGAGACGACTTTCCATGAGAGAAAGAGAAGATCCTACTAGGTTTGGCGTCAGGTTTCAGGGTATTTCCGAGCGGCAAGGACTTGGACCGACTGCAACAAAAATTTTAGATTTCCTTGGGAGAAAAGAAGAAGTAAAAGACTCCAGCTTATTGTCTGAGATTGCGGCAGCGGCAATGCTGTCGAATCCATTCAGGGAAGACACATATTCTATTCCTTTGAGTCCTTCCGGCATAAAAAAGTTGATGGAGCGACTCAATAAGAGTAAGGATTTTAGAGATGGTGGTTTGATTAAAGGATATCAGGATGGTGGCCCGATGCTTGATCCTATGATGGGGATGCAGACCATGGACAATCTCCCTGTCTCTGACATGGATATGATGTCCATGGAATCTGGCATGATGACTGATGCTGCCTCTGGATCAGACAATGAAATGCTTCAGATTGTAATGGAAGCAAAGGCTGCTTTAGAGGGAAGACATCCTGACCCTGTAGCTGCGATCGAAAGATTTGTTGAGGTCTTCGGTGAAGAGGAACTGATGAGTCTTAAGGATTATGTAATTCAGTCTATTCAGACTGGAGAGGATCAGTTCGCTAGCGATGGTATGAGTGACTCTATACCCGGAAACATTGATGGCGTAGAGCCTGTCGCTCTATCTGAGGGTGAGTACGTTGTTCCTGCGGATGTTGTCTCTGGCTTAGGTAATGGCGACACGCAGTCCGGCGCAAACCGAATGAGAGAAATGATTGAGCGTGTTCGCATGGCTAAGAATGGTTCTCCCGAGCAGCCCCCTGCGATTGATCCTTCAATGTTTATGAACATGTAGAGGTACGATGCTTTCTAAGGTTTTCCCTCATCAGCTAGAAGACAGGCACCTTCATTATTTTTACGAAGCACTTAAGACTGACGAACATGCTCCTCCTGTAGATGTGACAGTCAGCAAGATATATGACGGGCACCTTGAGCTTTGGCTGTTTGAAAAAGCAGACGCTTACACAGTAGTGATGATCACTGATGTGATCGAATACCCTGATGGGTACAGGGAAATGTTTATCTGCATGTGTTCTGGTGATCAGATGTTCAGGTACCAAGAAGATGTGGATTTGTTAAAGCCTTATGCAAAGCAGCGTGGTTGCTCAGCGATCACTGCTCAGGTTTCTATAGATAGAGCTTCAAGTAAGTTTAATCTTGTGAACGCATTGAAGGGCAAAGAAGATAGAAAGACCAAGGGTCTTAACAAGTTTGACGTTACTTACGTTGTCATCTCTATGGAGGTTTAGACATGGGCAGTAGTGGTGGTGGTGGTAAGTCGGTATCGACTGCTTCTCCGTATGCTCCGTGGCTTCAGGGCCACTTGATGGAATTGGCTGACGAAGCATCAAGTTATGCATACGGCGGACGAGGTGGCGAACCGTTTGGTTTTGACCAAGTCGCTGGCAACTATATGCAGAGAGTTCAGCCTAGATTTGCTGAGTTCTCTCCCTATCAGCGTGCTGCTCAGGCTGCAACATACGACATGTTCTCCAGAGGGGATCAGTACGGAGGCAGGAGAACCGCCTCTGCTGATGCGGCGATCGGTGGGTTATCTAGCATGCAGGCTATTGATCCCACTTATCAGGCTCAGTCTTTTGACTTCGGCAAGTTCACTGATCCGGGCGCGTATCAGGACTACATGAATCCTTACATGCAGTCTGTCGTAGATCAGAAGATCTTAGCTGCCAATGATGAGTTCAAAAGACAGGAAGCATTGTCTGACGCGCAGCGTGTCGCGTCTGGAGCTAGGGGTGGCTACAGAGAGGCAGTTGATCAAGCGGTTGCTCGCGCACAGCAAGGCCGCGTGGTTGCTGACATTCAAGCCAGAGGATCTGAGGCTGCGTACAGAGATGCTCAGCGGCAGTACGAAGCTGATCGTGCAGCCTCCATTCAGGCCGCTCAGATGGGTGATCAGTCTGCTTATCGCGCTGCTCAGGACAGGATGAAGGCTGATGTTGAAAATCAGGCAAACATATTGAAACAGGCTCAGGCTTACTCTCAGATGGCTGATTTGTACAGCGGCTTAGATACTGCCTCTCAAGCTAGAGAGTCTCAGAGAATCAACGCTTTATCCACTGCAGGCAGAGAGCAGCAGATGCTCCAGCAGGCGATGGCTGACCTTGCATTCGATGAGTACATGAGAGAGTTCAGCTATCCGAGAGATCAAATGCAGTGGTTGTCTGGAATCCTCGCTGGTGTACCCACGCAGGCTAATGCCTATGTGAGAACTCCCGGCCCCGGATTGCTGCAGCAAGGACTTGGTACAGCCGCTGCTCTCGGCGGCGCTTACATGGCGGGTAGGCAATAGCTATGAGCATCATCATTCAAGAAGACCAGCTTAAGAGTATGCCGGATCAGGCTTTAGCTTCAGAGCTAGAGAATCCTTCTGGAGGGTTCCCTCAGTACTTAGTCTTTGCTGAGTTGAACAGAAGAGCTGACTTAAGGAAGCGATACTCTGAACAGAAGGCTCAGGCTCCTGCAAGCACAATGGCAGAGGAGATGGTTTCTCAGGTCATGGGCGGTGCCCCTCAGGCTCAGCCTATGCAGATGATGAGAGATGGTGGGATCGTTGGATATAGCAATGGTGGATATGCTCCTCCCCCCGGAGCTTTCGCTCAAGGCAATGTCAACGATGAGATGAACAGGCTTTCATCAGAACTAGCGACACTTAAACGGGGCAGAAGTTTATTCGACTTTTCGCCAGATCCTAGAATCGAAGCTATTGAAAATAGGTTGAAAGAGTTAAGGGCTTCACAGAAACAAATTCCATATCCTAAAGGATCTATTGCGGGTAAAATTTCAGACTACTATGGAAGACGGGAACGGGAACAAGAAGCTATGGAAGCTGGTGTAGAGAGAAGGATGATTGATGATCCAAACATAGTTTACCCACCTCGTCCTACTGATACTGGCGAAGGCGTCGGCGACGGCGGTAATGGAGACAATAAGCTAACTGATAACAATCTAGATGTAATTCCGTTGTTCCCTACTCCCACGGAACCTAGCGTAGATTACTTAGCTGAATACAAAACCATGCTAGATCAGCTTAAGCCAACTCCTAATGAGGACTTGCCTGCATTCAGAAAGCTTCTTGAAGAGTACTCGCCTGAGCCTAGCAGAAGTGCTGCTGGCGGAAGAGCTTTGATGTCCATCGGTCAAGGTCTTCTATCACAGCCCACATTTGCTGCTGGATTGGCTGCTGGTTTGCCGGGTGTCATAGAGTCTTCTCTCATCTACGGAAGAGAGCAGGACGAGTACAATAAGAATAGGCGAGCGGCAGAGATGGCATTGTTTGAGACTCAAGAAGCCAGAAGGATTTCAGACGAAGACAGATTGTTCCAAGGAAGAACTGCGGCTGCTCGAATGGGAACTCAACTTAAGGGTGACGAACTTACTGCTTCTTCTTACATGAATAGGGCAAGGCTGTCAGATATTTCTGACCAAATAACTTCTATAGATGAGATGCTTTCAAATCCTGCTGTTTTTGCAGACAATACTACCGAAGAAGGTAAAGCAAGAATAGCCGAGCTGGAGAGAAGAAGAAGAGCTTTGGAAGCTGAACGACGCTCAATCTATGGCATTAACCCTAGATTGAGCGTGCCTTGATCTAAGTCATGCCTGCTGTTGAGATTAGATTCTATCAACCGCTGAGTGATGACGTTGTTGCTTGGGAATTCCAAGGAACAAATGACTTCAACACTTGGAACTGGGTAGAAGTATCTACTCCGGTTGAGCCCTGCGATGGCTGCTACCAAGCAACTGTTTCCGATATAGGCGACAACTTGTATGTGAGAGCTAGGAGCATGGACGCGACTGGCAATTACTCTTCTTGGTCTGAAGCAGTATTCGTGACCGAGCCTTCTCTCACTTTGGCTATTTCTATTTGCGTTCTTCTAGTTTCGGTTATCTCTAAGAGGGTTAGAAGAAATAATGTCTAGGTACACAACAGATTTTAATACGTTCAGGGATGTGATTAGGGGGATTGAAACTCCTCCTGATAACCCGTTCATTAGAACCGGCGTTAGATCTGACGCTGGCTCTGCTGCGTATGGTCCGTACCAGACTGTTCGCTCAAGAAATATCGACATACTCAATAATAAAGATCTTGATCTTACCGATGAAGAGAGGAGAGCTTTAGAACTCGTCATCGATCGACAAGGTCTTGCCCTTAAGTACGGTGGAAATGACAGGGGTAAGTATGAAGACCCTAATAGTCCTGAATACAAGAGTAAGGAGTTCTTGGATCGCTATGACTATGGGGGCGATTTAGAGATAACTGATCCATCTATTCTTTCGGCCTACCAGTCTGCTCAAGAGAAAGAACTTCAACGACACTTCAACAGCTACGGCGGAGATCTGCTTGAAGCTGCTTACGCATGGCATGGAGGAGATGCTTGGAGAGATGGTAGCAACATTGAAACTACAGAGGATTATGGTCGAAAGGCTTTAAGTTTCCTAGACGGGCTTAATCGCCCGCTGCAGTCTTCGGAAGATCAACTAATTGCTGACGCCACTGAGCAAGATCTTGGAAGGTATTCTCAGGATTACAGCATTCAGCTTCCTGATGGATTGATTGTCGATGTACCGGGCGGTGTCAGCCTAGAGGAGGCAGACAGTCTGGCGAAGGCCCAGTTTCCCGAAAGCTTTGGCATCTACCCTGAGATTGAGCCTGAGCCTAAAGAAGCTGGATTCTTCAGCTCCATGTACAGCGGACTCATGCGAGCCGCAGAAGAACTTCCGGGCGGTCTTCAAGCTATTTATGGAGGTTCTTCTGGAGACGATGAAGTATTTGAAGCCGCGAAAGCCAGAGTAAAGCAGGCTGACGAGAGGGCTGTTGAGAGGCAGGGGGTAGCTGTCACTCCCGATGATGTATCTAAAGCTTATGACGAAGAGGGCGTGATCTCCGCTGCTGCCAAGTATCTTGAGATGACCACTGAGACGATTGGTCAGAGCATCGGGTACATGGCTCCGTCTCTTGTCGGTGGCTTTCTTCTCGGTCGCATAGGAACTGTTGCTGGCGCGATGCTAGCTGGACCCGTTGGCGCTGCGGCTGGTGCAGGCGTGGGGACTCTTTTAGGTAGAGGACTCAGTGCTATATCGACTGCCGATAAAGCAAACAAGCTGTACAAGGCAGCGTCTATTGGTCATGCAGTAGGCAGAACTGTCGGATTTAGCGGAACTCTCACGACTAACTTTCTCGCAAGCAACTTGAGTGCAGCAGTAAGTGCTGCCGAAGAAAGAGGTGAAGAGTTAACAGAAGAGGACTACAACGTACTAGAGCAGTTGGCTATCGCAGGAGGTCAGTCTGCGCTTGAGTCAATTATGGTTTTGCTTGCCGGTGGATCCATCGCCTTAGGCACTGGGGTTAAGGCATTATCGAGGGCTCCCGTCGAAGGCGTTGCTGGATTGAGCAGCGCGGGCAAGCGGGTTCTCATGAGATCCGTTGGCGATGCCATCGACTACATAGACAACCTCACTCCCTTGAAGCGATTCGCTGCCACGATGGCAGAAGAGGAAGTTGCCGAGGTTGGTCAGCAGGCTTTAGAAAGGTTGTCTTCGGGCAAGACTGTCAGCCCGCTAGACGAAGAGGCTGCTACTGAGTATCTGCAGACCGCACTCATTTCATTTGGTCCGTCTCTATTCTTCGGCGGTGTTGGTGGCGCGGCTGCTAAGTATCAAGAGCGCAAAGAGATCCGTGCTGCCGAAGCCATAGAGCAGGCCAAGGCTGACATGCAGGCTGCTGCATTGAGACAGGTAAAGCTTGCAGAAGAGCAGGAGGCACTGGCTCTTGAGCAGGAAGCTGTAGAGAATCGCGCTCAGTTTCTTGAGCGCGTTCTTCCCGTAATAGAAGAAGGCAGAACTGCAGAGGATGTTCGGATTGCTGCAGATTCTAGGAATATAAATGCTAGAGACATTGGCTTCTCCTCTTTTGTCAGAAGGATTACCGGCAAGAGTAGGATTGAAGACTTAAACCAGAAGGAAATGGAAAAGCTCTATCGGACGATAGAGTCTATGCCTGTTCAGAAAGTTCCGATCAGCTTTGCTATCGCTTCTAAATCCGACGCCCTTCGGTTAGCCAAGTCAATCTTAGATTCAGGCAAGAAAGTTACTACTGATAAAGTAGTTCTGGATGCACTGGAGGATGCAAATCTTCTTGGTGTTGATAAGAGATATGTAACAGAACAAGAGCTTTCTGAGATTGCTGCTTCTTTCAGGGCAAGACTGAATGAGCTTGGTCTTCTATCTACTCAAAAGGGATCGGCAGGTCAGGGGGTCGGCTTAAAGGTAGATACTGAAAAGTATGAGAAGCTATCTAAGCTTGCTGAATTAGCTGAGCAAAATCCAGAAGTTGATGTTGTTGTACCTCAACAAGATTATGATGCTGTCCTTAAGTATGCAAGGCTTGAAAATAATGGGTACTACCCTGACTTAGAAGCTTTCAAAAGAATCACTGGATTCAGAAACGATAGCTACTACCAGCTTGCTTTGGACGAAGCGATTGCTCGCGGTGACATAGCGCCCGATGGCAGTAATCGAGTTGTTCAAACTAGAACTCCTGCTGCGCGGAAGAAGGCGTTCGCCCTTGAAATTAACCGTGGAGGTAAAGTCGAGCAGCTAGGTGTTTACGAAACACAAAAAGAAGCTGATGCCGCTAGGAAGGCTTTTGTAGATGAAGCCAACGAAGCTAGACGTATAGGTAGAGGCCCTGCTGGGATACCTGAGCTTTCAATTAAAGAGATTGGAGACATCGTTTATGCAAGATTACTTAGAAGAACAAAAACTCCATACGGCCTAGGGCGAAAAGTAGAGCCTGAGCTTGTTCAGGATTATGAGTTTGATGTTGTAGAGAGGGACGAGTACGTCGTAAGGACTAGAGATGGCGGAATCATCTCTCATCATAAGACTGCTGCTGAAGCTAGGCGTCAGATCAAGAAGATCAAAGACAAAGACAACGCCGACAACAGAGAGCGAAAGAAGAATAAGCAGCCGCCCAAGCCTGAGGGTGAAAGAGTAAGTTCAATACCGACGAAGGAGACTGTGTACAATGTCATGCAGTCTGAGGTCGGATTTGAAACTGGCAAGAAGACAAGGGGAAGGACAGTTGTCGGGAGTGACTTCCCCGGAGGAGGCTTCTTAACTAGAGAAGAAGCTGAAGCTAAGGCTCAAGATCTTAGGGACAGGTCTTCCGGTGCAAAGTCTTCTTTCGGAAGGCAGGCGACTGGAGATCAAGATAGAGAGACTCGACTTGGTGTCGGTTTAAATCTGAGCCCTAAGGATCTGAAAGAACTCAGGGCTGATCCTGTTGCTTTTGCTGAGAAGAAATTCCCTGTCAGTGAAAGAACTCAGGGAGTTCAGCAAGGTGCAGAGACTGCTAGAGATAATCTCAAGTCTGGTGTGGACAAGTACCTAAGAGACAGAGGATTATCTGCTCTTAAGGTAGAGATCGTAGATGTTATAGAGGGAGACAGATACGCTCAATACGATCCTGTTAATGGGTTGTTTCAGATAGCGATGTCTTCTATTCCAGAAGGCGCGTCTGTAGATGAGCAGGTGAAGGCAGCTAATAGTCTCATGGATCATGAGATTGTTCACTTCGCTCTGCGTACTGGACTTATCTCAAGAGGTGAGTTCAACGTATTGAGACGGGCTGCAAGCAGGACTCCGATAAAAAGCAACATCGCCAGAGAGCGAGGCCTACCCACCGGCACAACTTATCTCCAGTTAGCTCAGGACCTTTACCGTGAGCAAGGCGAGCAAGAAGGTTGGATCCCTGACGATTATGTTGAGGAAGCCATTGCCTTTATGGCTCAGGACTTTTCTAGAGACAGGAAGAATGTAACCGGTAAGCCTGCTTCGCTGTTCTCTAGGGTTGGCAAAGCCATGGGATCGCTTGCGAACGTAGGCAGGGGTGCCGGGTTCAGAACTTCTGAAGAGATCATGGACACTCTCTTTGGAAGCACATTTGGAGAACGGTACGCAAAAGATGTCGTAAAGGATTCTTACTACAAGAACAGAAGACATCAGGAAGAATACAAGCAGATAGTCAACCAGATCTTCCAAGCTGCCTATCTAGATGGAAGCTTGCAGCCTAGAACTGTGTATGAACTTGAGACTACTGGGGTCATCAGTCCTAGCATGGCTCTGCCTTTAAGCACTACTAGAGGCACATCAAGAGCTTCCGTCAGGAACCCGGAAGTTCCTAGATATGCTGATGAGATTCCAAAGCCAACAATCGAAGAGATATTAGAAGATGAGACATTGGAAGATGTCCCTGCTGATATTATTGTTGACGAGAACGGTAATTATATAGCTGGCTCTATAGATAACTTCAGGATGTTTCACGGGTCATTCCAAGACAGCTTGAAGACGCTTAGGTCCGGTACGGAAGGTGGATCATTAGGCAATGGGATCTATCTAACTCCTGAACTTCGCAGGTCTATGAGTTACGGTGATGACGTATATGAAGTTTCTGCCGATATAAAAAACCCGCTGTTTATATTTACAGATACATCAAGGATGAAAGATCCGGTTGTAGACGCTTTGGTTTCTTTGGGTTTGGACAGAGAGAAGGCGATAGACCTTGTAGAGAAAGACTATGATGAGTTTGGCTATGTAAAGAATAGACTAAGATCAAGGGCGAGGAGTAAGGGTTATGACAGTATAATCCAATTCCACGACGGTCTTTTGTCTGAAATTGTTTTATTCAACAAGGATCAAGTTACTGAGATAAGCAACATAAGTGATCAGATAAATCAAACTTCTCAGCTTGAGTCAGATCTGGAAGACATTGCTCTAACTCCGTCTACTGGTCGAGCAGCTTTAAGCCGATCTAACTTCAGGGGTGACCCTAGGGAAGACAACAAGATAGATCCATACGATAAGAACAAGCCTAGTCTTCCTCCCTATAAGCAGCCGCCTGCTTCGCGTAACCCTAAAGACATCATTGATGCTGTCACATGGGGCTATGTGAACATTGATCAGTTCGGCAAGAAGCTTGGTAAGGATCGCGGCATAAGAGTGATCATACCTGCTGGATCGAGAGATCTGTTCGGCGAGAGACACATAAGAAGACACAATGAAGACATAGCTAGGAATACTCCTTATGCAGACGCTAATGAGTTCTTGGCTGGATTCTTTAATCAGCTAGCTAACTCTCCTAAAGATCTGTCTTCTGGTGACATCAGTTACCATGTGGACGATTGGGGAAAGAAATTAAAGTTCATATGGGATAGTCCCTCGTTCAGCGCACCCGGTGTGGTTGTCATGGAATACCGTGACGATGCCAATGATTACATGGTAGAGCCTAGATATGTAGTTGTTACCGGTTTTGCCAATGAGGCGTACTCACAGAACACACCTGATGGGAGTAACGCAACTGGCCCTCGTCAGGGTATTGCTGCGACTACTACTGCAGTCAAAGATTTCTACGACAACAAACCTAATGTTGTACCTGCGTCTGGCAGGGCTGCGCTCAATAGGTCTGCCATCAGGAATCCTACTGAGCAAGCAGCTATCGATGCGTACATGGGGCCGGGCGGCCTGAAGCAAGACCAGAAAGACAAGTCATTTATAAAGGCTGTGTTCAAAGGGATGCAGCAATACGACATTCCGTTCTGGGAGGAATTCAGGTATCAGATTGTTGATAAGTATCAGGGTGTACTCAGCAATGAGAGAGCAGCATCTGCAAAACTGCGCGCGAGTGGGCAGCTAGGTTTAACACCGCAGGAGATGGCGGCAACGTCAGCCCATGCATTCATGATGCTTAAGGACAGGGCAGGCGCTTTCTTAGAGTCCATGCTGAAGTATGGGACTATCGGCTTCACCCGAATACAGGGTGGTGACTGGATGGATGGCACAGTCACTGTCAATGACATGCAGCTAGACAACACTGCAACAAATGTCTTGATGCATGTTCCGGGCGAGGGGATAGTGAGGCGAGATGTATCTCTGCCTGACTTGTACTCCGGCACTGGTGGGTTGCTGGCAATCTTGAGTCGCATCCATGGCAAGAACAACTCTCTTCTTAACAAGTTCTTTGCTTACGGAAGAGCCGTCCGTGCTTACCGACTGAATGTTCAGGAAGGCAAGCCTGTACCTGACGAGTTCCTTGGCGATGCAATGAACGATGCTCTTGAGTTTGGATACAAGCATCCTGAGATCGCAGTTGCTTACGCGAATCTCCAGAAGTGGAATGAGTCTCTCGTTAACTTTGCAGTTGATG
>Ga0070746_10002822_pt1 | contig 10336 bp, 9 predicted proteins | sample VirMetDEL_Mar_21_FD_77016 | JGI IMG/M metagenome (GOLD analysis project Ga0070746, IMG submission 77016) | Aqueous microbial communities from the Delaware River and Bay under freshwater to marine salinity gradient to study organic matter... | ecosystem: Environmental > Aquatic > Marine > Coastal... | reverse complement strand
TCAGTCGCGTCTTCAACGCCGTCGTTATCGTCATCAGCGTCTGCCAACATCCCCGAATCCAGACAAACGCTATCGCAATCATCTGGGTAACCGTCACTGTCAGTGTCTTTCAAATCACCAAGACTGATCAACGGAAACGCATCGCCCGTATCGACTACGCCATCACCGTCATCGTCGGTATCAGCGTTATCTCCAATTCCATCTGAATCCGTGTCTACTGTTTCCGCAGCATCAAGCGGGAAAGCATCAGCTGAGTCCTTAACCTGATCGTTGTCATCGTCAGTGTCTGCGTTATCACCGACACCATCACTGTCACTGTCTATCGCCTCTGTTCCATCCAGTGGGAAAGCGTCGTTAGCGTCAGCAACACCGTCACCATCGTCGTCGGTATCAGCGTTATCTCCAATTCCATCCGAATCCGTGTCTACTGTTTCCGCAGCATCAAGCGGGAAAGCATCAGAGCTATCAGCAACACCGTCGCCATCATCATCCGTGTCTGTATAATCACCCACTCCATCGCCATCGGTGTCAGCGTCTATGACTGCTTCCCTACCTACCTTTTGGTTGACGGTGACAGAACTTGGGTTTGACTCTGTCGGCTGAGAGAACAGTCCCGAATTGTTCTGCGCTAAGATACTGATTTGATACTCGCCCTTGATGTCTAGCCCGGTTATCACCCCTGACCAGCTTCCATCCGCAGCTTCGTCCAGCTCTAAACCGCCAAGCTCAGTAATTGCCTCGTCAGTAGGCAGGATGAGTCGATCCGGCGTTTCAACAAAGGCCAAAACGGTGGTTACTTTCGTGCTGCCAGATACGCTGTCCACTGTTACCTCAAGAGAGGTTTCACCGTTTAACTCCGATGGTGCTGAAAGTTGGCCCACAACTGGAAAGTCAGAGGCCTGCGCAGCTCCCTGTCCAAAGCTAAATTGCGCTAATGCTCTTTTGTCTGTCTTCTGGTTGGGAACTCCGTTGCCATCCGCGTCAAACCTTTCATCTTGATTGAACAAAAATCCAACAGCGTTAGAGGCTACTATCCTTGCCTCTGCGACTTCCGCTCCTACTGAGAATGATGACCAGAAGAAGAATGAGAAGGAGGTATAGCCCCTCTGAGCAAATACTGCTGGTTGACCAACGTTGCTGCTAGTAATGATCGCTCGGCTGTACTCATTGCCTTCAGTGAGCGGGGCAACAAATGAACCAGACTCACAGGCGTCATAAACCAGAATCAAATTAACAGAGTGATTACTCTGTAGCTCATCAATCCACAACCTAAGATCCGATGCCTTCAAAAAGGTAGTCTCATCTAACTTAAAGACTTGATCACCACCATGGTCCACCAAGTAAATCAGGACATCGGTGACTTCTTCGGAACTATCATCAGCTAGAGTCTTTATCGCCTGCTCAATTGCCTCCAACGAAACCGTGCTATCAACGGAAGAATTCTCTTCATCCGATATATAGAAGATGTCATCTTTATCCAAGCCTTGGAACTTCAACGCCTCATAGGCGTAGTTCGCCATGTTCTTAGTGGCTTCCCATAGGTAATTAGACGGATAAGGTCCACCACCAGCCACGATCAACGCCTTTTGACCGCCAAAAACAGATCTACTTGGATCTAATGGGTAAAAATCCACAACGTCATCAACGCCGTCATTATCATCGTCCAGGTCTGCCTTGTTGCCGATGCCGTCTTCGTCACTATCTAAGTACTCCTCACTATCAAGAGGAAATGCGTCGTCCGAATCGGCGTAGCCGTCATTGTCGTCATCGGTGTCGGCATTGTTACCGATGCCATCGGAATCTGTATCCGAACTTTCGTTTGCGTCGGTTGGGAACGCGTCAGCTCCATCCAAGACTGAATCACCATCGGTATCCGCAATCAGAGGATCAGTGCCTGCACCAGCTTCACTGCTATCAGATAAGCCATCACCATCGTCATCAGTATCGGCGTTATTTCCCACGCCATCACTATCTGTGTCTATTGATTCTGCTGCGTCAAAAGGAAATGCATCGTCAGTATCTGAGACACCATCATTGTCATCGTCGGTGTCTGAATTGTTCCCAGTGCCATCGCCATCAGAATCAGCTGTTTCGCTCGCGTCAAAGGGAAAGGCGTCAGAGGCGTCCAAAACGCCATCGTTATCATCATCTGTATCGGCGTTGTTGCCTGTACCATCACCGTCAGAATCGGTAGCCTCGCTTGCATCAAAGGGGAAGGCATCAGCAGCATCAGCAACTCCATCGTTGTCATCGTCTGTATCGGCATTGTTGCCTGTGCCATCACCATCAGAGTCTGCGGACTCAGAGGAATTGAGCGGGAATACATCTGAGCTATCGGCGACTCCATCATTGTCGTCGTCCGAATCTGAGTTGTCCCCTGTTCCATCACCGTCCGTATCGACAGTCTCTGAGGAATCCAATGGGAACTCGTCCAGGTTGTCGTCAACCAAATCACCATCGCTGTCGCTAAGAAGGGGATTCGTCCCTAAACTTTGAGTTTCATCAATATCGCTAAGGCCATCGCCGTCATCGTCGCTATCAGCATTGTTCCCTATCCCGTCAGAGTCTGTATCTAGCGACTCAGCTGAGTTGGATGGGAAAGCGTCACTATTGTCACCCACTCCGTCACCGTCTGAATCTACGCTTTCCAAGGAATCTAAAGGAAAAGCATCCGCCGCATCTGCAACTCCATCATTGTCGTCATCAGCATCAGCATTGTTACCTACTCCATCGCCATCCGTGTCTAAGCTCTCAGAAGGGTCGTGTGGAAACTCGTCTGCATTGTCTGGAGAGCTATCCCCGTCCCTATCTGGACTTGAGACGGTTGTGAAGTCAGCGGGCGATAGTTGGCTTATCGTTAAATTCTGAATTACGAAAAGGAACTCAGATCCTCGTGAAATAACTACGTCTTGACTGAATTCATCAGTGCCGGCTTTGACTGACAGTTCCCCATAGCTTATTCCTTCTAGACCGATCAGGTCGGAACCATCCTCAAAGTCAGTTATGAGGTCAGCGCCCGCTGGAGTTGCGCCGCCATCACCCGGACGAGTGACGAACGTATCTGCCCCGTTTGGACCGCCTCGTTTATACTCGTCTTCGCTTGCTACACCTGTCGCATCGTCTGTTACTCCTTCGCCCGAAAGAATGTCTCTCCCAACACCCCCATCAAGATAGTCGTCACCAGACCCACCGGCCAGCACATCGTTACCAGCGCCACCAAACAGATAATCCGAACCCTCCCCAGAGGCTCCTTGACCATTCACGTACACGTAGCCATAAAGAGCATCGTCTCCGCCTGCACCATACAGGTAATCAGCCCCGGCCCAACCTTGAAGAATGTTGTCTGCAGCATCCCCTATCAGTACGTCATCTCCGAAGCCGACCAATACATTCTCAAAACCGGAGGTAGTGCCTGAGTTGATTACGTAGGTTATGGAGTCATCGCTGAAGGAGCGGATTATCAGCCAATCTACTCCGCTTCCTCCGTTCAAAGAGGCATCGTTGGTGAATTCGTTTGGAGATCTTGCAGATACAAAAACGAAATCATTCCCTGAACCTGCGTCGGCTGTATCGGCCCCTCTTGAGGTGGATAAGGCGATAACGTCAACGCCATCGCCCGTGATTACATTTAACGAACCACTATGCGAACTTTCATTTCTATCGGAAACAACATCGTTATATTGAGTCCCCCTGATGGTCAAAGAACCATTGGGGTCCCAACCAAATGTCTGCAGCGCTGGAATGGTGAAGTTACTTCCCTTGCCCAAGGATGACTGATAGAGCTGCACATCGGAGCCAGCAACCGAATATAGGGCGCTAGTTATCACGTTATTGTGATACGAACCTACTCTGTCCCTGCCACCTACAATAAAGTCGCCCGGATCAACATATTCACCCCACGTGTTGACTGTTGCGCTTGTTGCAGAACTTCTTCCTTGAAAAATCTCTAGATATGACGACCCTCCTACAGAAATAGACTCCACGTCCTTGAAATTGGTGCGGCTTCCATTTGAATCCAGAAGGGTTAAAAGCTCGCTGTCACGCGATACTGAGAAGTCGCTGATACTGGTTACACTCGGATAATTCAGCACAAGCTCGTCAACTCCAGTTCCACCGTAAACTAGGTCCGTAAAAACACCAGTCTTTCCACTTATGGTGATTGTGTCATTACCACCTTGACCATAAATCTCATCACTGCCGTCTCCTCCTGCGAACATATCGTCACCAGAAGTCCCAACGATTACGTCATCGCCAGAAGTGCCAACAAAATCTTGGCTCCATGAGGACAGAGATATAAGGGTGAGGGCTACTGTGAATACGTATTTCATTCTGAGAGTTTAGAACGCAGGAGGTTGCTGCGTAAACAGATTTCCAGATTCTTTGAATATCAAAAATGAGAGTCCGCATCAGTCCACAGCTTCAAGCAATACCCGGATGACTTGTTGCTGCTTTACCCGCCTCAGAAGCCCTCAGATTGCGTCTGATTGAAACTTTGGAGGGTACGCAGGAGTCCGCCCCTGCCTAAGCCACTCGCGCAGACCCTAGTTCGCACCCCCAATCGTCGCCCTAAGAAGTTCTGCTTCAGCCGGCAGCTTGATTCCGTTGCACGCAATGCATTTACCAGTTAGACGCCTTCCAGATTCTCGGATAGACTTATTCAAATACTTTAGAGCGGCGTCTGAATGACCTAGTTCATAGGCCGCTCGGCCAAGATAGTAGTAGGCCAAATTGTCTCCAAAGTTGTGTTCCTTTATAGTTTCAACAAGCCTAATCCAAAGGCTTTCTTGATAAAGTATTTTCATCTTTGGATATAGTCCTGCTGCCTCCATCGCTGCGCCATAGCCCTTAAAAATAGTTGGTTCAAGAAGTAGAATAGAACCGCTGGCTAATTCACGTTCGGTTTCCGACAATTCGGAATCGCGTTTCTGATCAAACCCTTCGTTACTACTCTTGTGAGCCGCGCTCTTATTCTCATTTTTTTCGGAGTCTCTATCGCTCACCCTTAGGTCCAGGTGGCCCGTCTTCTGTGGACCTTCCGGTCCCGAAGTTGTTACCCCACTCTCTCTTCCCGCAAAACTAAAATAGTCAGCCAGACTCACTACAGACCTTAAGCCTTTCATGCTAGCAAGCGGATGCGGATTGCTATCCACGTAGCCCGCTCTGCCTCCTCCAAACCTGACGGTTACGCTGGACTTATCTGCGTTAGCAATTTTCTTGGCTGCGTCCAACGATAGGATTAGTGAATAGGTCTCATGAGTGTATACGGAACTACCCATATTTCCTGCATCAACAATTGATGTATCTGTGTACCTAGAAAAACCCGAGGACTTATCTACAAGCTTCTCCTTTCCTACGTAAACGCTCACGTATTCGGAGAAAATCCAGTCAGTTGTCATGGACCGAAAATCAGCAACTATATGCTTGTCGCTAGGATCATAGCGAAAGGTAATTAACCGATACGTTGTTCCTAGTAAAAAGTCATCGTAATCTGAACCGGAGAAATAAACCCGATTTTCAAGGGGATCGGCATTAATGTAACGCTTATAGGGCTCAAGCAGTGATTGATCTATCCGATGCCCGTTTGATTGGAGTATTTGTGCGGCAGTGACGCTATTTTGTGATGATCCAGAAGCGCATGATAATAATAGTGAAACTAGTCCAATACCTATTAAACCTCTAGACGCAGCATAGAGATTTGAGAAAATGGTGACTCCACAGGCCACCCCTCTAAAATCACGATAAAACACAACTACTCCTCAATTGCTCAATAGGGGACTTTGCTTTCTCCAGATTAAACCGAAAGGTGTCGTTATTTTTCAAGAGTTTCAGGGCGAGTACTTCGCTAGCCTTAGCCGCCTCAATAAATTCACTTTGATCGCCCAGATACCATGCATCGTAATATTTCATGAAGGACATTATCCATTCCGAAGTGATCGCTTGCTCTGCTCTATTAAATTTGTGAATAACATTAAGGTACATCCTTGCGTTATTGCTGTCGGCTCTATCGGGAAACATCACTCTAGCGTCTGAGTGAAATTGGATTTGAATGTCCTCGCCTACTACGCAATGGAGGAGCAACCGCGCCTTTTTTGATTGCGAATCTATGCTTAACAGGAGTTTAGATGAATTACTGAAGTCATCATCGGTTACAGAAAACTGGAAGTTGTCAGATTGGGCCAAGGGACAAAAGATCAAGGGTGCTAGAAAAAATAGATTTTTTACTCGCATCAACAGTTACTCCATTTGAGAATTCCAAGACTCGTTCTAGCCCGCCTGAACGTTGAAGTAAAGAGTAATTGTTTAAACACATATTGAGATACGACTTATGACGCTGAAGCAGAGTAGGCAAGCTTCTTGAAACCCCACCTTTGTGAATCGCGCGACGTGACCACTCCGGTGGGGCCGTAGTCTATAGAAGAAGATATTTAACCCGCTAACGTTTAATTCATGGGTCAAATCCGTTGCCATCTGCTATCAGCTAAACCACTATTACTACTACCTTTGATAGGGTTTTTTGATAGGTAGAGGTTTAGGTCAAGGTTAAGGCTTACAAAAACCTTCAAACGCTACTCAGCAGCTCTTTGATTCTTGAATACCTCTGAATCTCATGCAGCCGTTTTTGATGACTGTTTTGAGTAACAGTAGAAACAAACCCAATGATAACTTTTCCCTTCCAGGCCGACATCGGCAACCTGTCCAGCCTTTTAGGTATGTTTGTTTCGGGATGGCAGTTTATAAACTCAGTGATTAAACAAGAAGTCTGCCCCTTGATCTTGAAGCGACCGTTTCTGCCAGGCTTTCCAATCAGTCGTTCAACAGTGTAGTAACGACACAGCTTGGTCTCAAAAGCTTTACCGAAGTCTACGACTGTAAAGTGAAGTATCACCTTACACGCTTTCCCAAAGTGGATCGCCGTCTCATAATAGTCAAACCGAAGCTTATAATTGCCATCAGGGATAGTAGGCATCCAATTGCCTGAGGCACTCATTTTAGCCACCCAGGCTTCATTTCTCCGGCATCTAACAACCAGGGCAGCATTCTTGGCGCCAATTGATGATCGTCTATGGAAAGGCTAATTTCACCCTGCTCAAAAGCATCTAGAACGGATCCCAACCATTTGTTAGGACGACCCAAGAAAGTGGGTGGTGGGAATGTTCTATCTTTGACCTTTCGGTAAAGCGTGGTTCTGCTAAAGCGGTAACGCTTCATTACTTCAGTGGTTCTGTAAATGACGTGACGTGACATGATTTTCTCCGATGTGTTGCTGTCGGATACTTATTAAATAGACTTGAAACGTTTTTTCATCAAATACAGGTGGAGTAATAAAGTCGTTATCATTCCACTCCTATGCGATTTTTGGGTAGACGATGCGTTTTTTTATATTCTTTAAATTGCCGCTCAAGCGACAACATGTTCGCTTCTGTCGGCGTGTACCAACGGGCAACTTCTTTCCCGTTAGAGTCGACCGAGCTAGATAACAAAAGAGCCATGAGACGCTGGCGCGTTGTGTCTTGTGGAAATTTTTCCGGATACTTTTCAAATAGCAGAAGATCCATAAAAATTGAGTCTCGCTCCCGATTTTCTGCCGCTCGGTTAAGCCGCGCCGAATAGTTCCCAACGGATCTAACAGGATTTCCAAAGAACGCCTCTTCAGCCGAAACTTTACCCGCCCCGTTTTTATAAATGTGCCAAGCCTCTAACAATTCATCAATCAATCTCGGCTGATCGTCATCCCAGGGCTTTTCTAAAAGAGTTTTCATCAAGGCCTCATCATCAAAAATCTTAGCCTCATGCAACGCAAACAAATTAAACAACCGATGTAGTGGCGCAGTCATAAAACTTCCCCTTTAGCATCGTTTTGCTCAAGCTGAACCGCAAGCCACCACAACCCTGAATCAATACCCGTTAAGTCCGTGTTTTTCAGTTCCGACAGCACCGCTCTACGTCTGCCGGGGTGCGCGTACCTACTCGCCATTTGGGGCAGTCCCAGCTGATTTAAAAGACTACAGACAACTTCATCTTCTAACTTTTGATCAAAACTAAAGCCCAAGGCAGCCAAGGTTTTCTGCACCAAGTCTGCTGAGATCCCGTTAGACATCCAGTTTACCTGTCACAAAATTAGCCCAAACTTGCATCATTTCAGACCTTCTTCGGTAAGCATCACCGCGCTGATAGGCTTGATCTAAGGCACCCTGCTCGTGGGTCAGCATCATCTCCACGTGTTCTCTAGAAAACCCAAGTTGATCATTGTCGTAGAAGAAAGTCTTAATTGTTGCGCGGAACCCATGTGTGTCTATCTCATAGGGTTTCCAATAACGTCTGTGGACTTTACGAATCACGGTATCAGATAAGGGTGCCCCTTTTAGATTTGGGAACACAAAGTTACTGTCTGCAGGCTGGTGCTGTAGAATTTTAAGCGTCTGATCTGCAAGCGGCTCACGGTGGTCGTTTTGATTACCTTTTTTCAACAAATGCTCCCACGGAATAACCCAGAGACGACGGTCTAAATCTAGCTCACTCCAAGACATCCGAGTAACCTCGGAGACCCGCTTACCTGTAAAAAATAATACTTTTAAGACCCTTGCAGATTGGTAATTCAAATCCTTGATTGAATCCCAGAAGGTCTTAGCGTCCTGCCAATCCAGAGACTTGTGATGCTGAACGATCCTATTCTGCTTCGGAAGCAATTCTTTCAAGCCGTTCGGTAATGCAGCTGCATTGGGTATCGGTAACGAATGGTAAGCAATCGTCTTACCGAGAATCCTTTCTATTCTGCCTCTTATATCGCTAGCAGTTTTCGCACGATCCTGCCAAAGACATTCTATTTCTTCGCCATTTGCTGCGATGCCACCCTGCATTAAGACAGAGTAGATATCTTTAATGGTGATGTCTTTTACCGCGCGATTTCCGATGCGAGGAATCACATAAAACTCAATAGTGCTCTTCCATTGCTCGGCCTTACGGTCTCGCAACTCCATCTTGATATCAGGCCAAAACTCATTGAAAGCGTCTGAGAACGTAAGTTGTTGCTCTTTTTGCTTTACTAATTGATCGGCAAATTGCTTCTCATTGCTTTTAAGGCAGGTGCCTTGATCATTGAGCAATCGCATCTTCATAGCGTTCGCTATGGCATCTTCTAGTTGGATTTTTGGATAGGGCCCAATCTTATTCATGTGGGGTTTTGAGCAGACCTTACACTTGGCTCTAAAGACCCACTGCCGAGATTGCTCTGATCGTTTTCTAAACTCCAAGCCCTGCACATGGCCAGCTGAGTGCGTGCCCAATCCAAGATTTGGAATCTGATTTTTTTTAAGAGGCTTTACTTGCTTAGGCATAAAAGTCTACGTTCAGGTATACTTTAAATATGCCACAAGATGAGACAATACGAAACTAATTGACCAACTAGCTAATCATATAGTCCTGTAAATTATTGATTTATAAATAAAAACGGATAATACCGACCAGAAACAAAACAATGGTTTGGCCTCCTGTCCCTCCGCCATATAACTAATAAAATCAGATGCTTATAATCATTTTTAGCAGAAGTATACATTTAAGTATACTTTCGACCTTAGCAACCTATTAACTGACTGTAAGCCAATCTATCTTCGCATGGAGCTTTGCTGTTCTGTGCCCCAGACACTCAATCACTCTCTAATACGCATCTACACCCACCACTACCAACAGCAACGACAAACAGCGCCACACCACTCACTTAGCACCCACTCTCTCCCTTAATTCAGGCGCAGGTATAGAGCTGTCTTGAGCATTCCTGCATGTGTCAGGCACCTGTGGGCAAGACAGATCATCCTATGCTTTTATTGCTGCGTACCTGAGCATCAACTGAGGATTTAGAGGTTTGAATTAATGATCGCTGTAATCAACTTGGAAAGGATAAATACCAAGGTTCTGCAAGGTACTCCCGGAACAAAGCAGATGGGTATCGGCGGACCATCCAAACAACCTAGCGTTAGCAGTTAGATCATCTGACGAAACGAACCTAGATCACTCTAATTCTGTCACTACGAGATAGATGCGCTAGCGAAATCCCCACCCCCAAAGGCCCCAACAGTACCTTTACATTCTGAAGCGGCTTGATTCACCGCTTTCATCACTACTCACTTAAGAAGCAGGCACCCGTTCCCCAATATAAGCCTCAACCTCTTCAGCTGTATCACGGGGAGCATCAGCACCTATTGCACCTGAGACTAGTGAATCACCAGAGAATCCAAACAAGTAACGTATCAACAGTAGGCCATCTGTGAGCGGCTTAGACTCACCATCACCATCTATGTCTAGCTGAGAATCAGCGTCTGTTAGATAGCTCGCTATCACT
>Ga0070746_10002820_pt1 | contig 10340 bp, 19 predicted proteins | sample VirMetDEL_Mar_21_FD_77016 | JGI IMG/M metagenome (GOLD analysis project Ga0070746, IMG submission 77016) | Aqueous microbial communities from the Delaware River and Bay under freshwater to marine salinity gradient to study organic matter... | ecosystem: Environmental > Aquatic > Marine >... | reverse complement strand
GGAGCTCTTTGGGATGAGAGTGATGTTTTATTACATCAGCCAGTAGAGGTAACCAATTATGGCAATTCTCCGGTGAGGGGTATTGTGAGGACATATCCCATGCGCGCTGACCAGATTACTAAGGAAAGTATTATTGAGGCCATAGAGGCAGACTGGAGCTACTGGTTCCCGAAGAAGGCCTCAGACCTTAAAAGCCTCGAAGAGTTGTATAACCTGTACATAAGCAATAATAATATCTTAAAGCCGTCCATGCCTACCAGCTCCATTGACCCCGACTACGCGAAGAAGTTGGACTGTACGTGGGAGCCCGAAGAGAAGACGGCTCTGGATGAGAATGGATGGAGACGAGAGGGCTAAGGACTAGGAGGCTAGGGACCTGCTCTTGAAGACGTGCGAAGAAGTTAAAGAAGCAAAGAAGTCAAAGAAGACAAAGGAGGCAAAAACATGATTAAAGCGATAGCCGGAACATTGTGGGGCGTCGCAGCCGGATTAGCCGCAGGAGTCTACATAGACTCTCTGCTCGCAGTAGGCCTAATAGCCTTCATAGTCTCCTATACCATAACCACGGCCTTAAAGTCCTTGGAGGAAAGATGATACGAATTACTAGAGAGTACATGTTAAAGTATGTAAGGATTAATAGTACGGGCAAGAGCTCGGCGTTTAAGAGTAGGTTAGATGAGACTCTAGCTAAAGAGCGCGCTATCGTAAGACGCCACTTTAATCGAGAGGCGGCACACAACCTGGATGCTTCTTTGCTAATAAGCACAATCTTGCAAGAGACCACAGGCTTCGATGTCTGGGCATACATAGAAGGCAAGGTTATGCCCAAGGGTACAATTCTTGAGTCTGATGGCCGAAGTACTATGATTACAAGTGCTACCCAAAGAGTATTTTATAATACCCATAAGAATCGCTTATATGTAGATACGGAAGCCAGAGACATTGATAACGATATAAACTTGGGGAGGTTGTAATATGGCCAAAAAGAAGAAAGGGCCTTTGAAGGCTTATGAGGCTATGAGAGCTGCAGCAAAGGCAGATGCGGAGCTGGAGCGTCCCCACAAGGTCACAAAGTGTGCAGGCCTAGAAATGCGCCTATTTGGCGAGCAGTTGGCAATTGGAGAGGATTCGGACTTTATGGACTTAAGTGAAGCTAGAGAGGTAGCCGAGTATTTGGCTGACCAGCTTGGGGGGAGTGTGACGTGGGGATAACTATAATCTGTGATGCATGTGGAAAGACTTTGGCGTGGAAGGATAAAGACTTTGCAACTACGCCCGCGACTGGAGAGACTGTGTGCCTTCCATGTGATAAGAAGATTGATAAGATTGTACATGCATGGGATGAGCGGGAGCGTAAGCAGTGGTTTAAGGCTAGGGCTGCTGTGAGGCAGGCGGCTATAGGTGAGATTAGGCTTTTTCAAGAGCAGGTCGATGCGAAGGAGAGCAAAGATGTGGTGGAGTAATAATAATAAGAAAGAGATAGAGCTTTTGCAGCTTCAAGTAAAGGACCTTAAGGAAGAAGTTGATGGTAATCTAGAATATACGGGAACTTATTGGAATTATCGTACTTGCAAATTTGAGAGTACAACCTTTGGAAAAACATCACTGAGGGCGAAGGTTGAAAAATTGGAGAAGCTTGTGAAAAAACAACAGGCGCTGTTGAATGAGGTCATAGATTGCGTATACGCGAGAAAGGGGTAGCTCATGCCATATATACCTAAAGAACGCCGAGAGGCTCTAGAGCAGTTACACACCAGCCTAAGAGCCGATAGACTCGAAAATGCTGGCGAGTTAAATTATGCGGTGACCCTGCTCTTGAAAGCGTATACGGAGCAAAAGGGGCGCAGCTACCAAACTATGAATGATGTCGTGGGAGCCTTGGAAGGCGCAAAGGCTGAGTACCAGCGCCGCGTTATAGCTCCGTACGAGAATTTAAAGATATTAGAGAATGGAGACGTTTACACAGATGGGGGACCTGCTCTTGAAGAAGTCAAAGAAGACAGAGAAGTCACAGAAGCCCCCTGAGACGCACGAGGATGGCCTCCAGACGTTTCTTTACGAAGTCCTAAGGGGGTATAGGGTTCTAGGCCGTATGACGCGTAACGAGGCTAAGATTTGGTCGTATGAGTCAGGTGTGCGTATATTCGATTTGAGCTATGAGGAGATAAGAAAATGAATAAAAAAACACTACCAATATATGCTTACAGAGGTCGCCTATGGGCCACCACACTCCCAGACCCTTGCTCAAACGAGGCTCGAGCTAGAGGCTTTGCCCTTGATGGGCAATTGCCGGCATATGCGCTCTTCAGCGCCTCACACGCCCAGTGTGTGGGTAGAGTAAGCGAGAAAGTTCTAAACATTGTGTGGAGTCAAGAGCAGCAAGATAGGAGAGTAGAATATGCGAAGAAATTACATTAAGGTCTCGGGCCTCCTTGCAAGTTTCGGACTCATCGTAACTATATTCCTATTCCAAGTCTTGGGGGCCTGGCTCCAATTAATGCAGGGCCTAAGCTTTGCGTTATGGCCAGTCACACTGAAGTTAAGCTTCCTGCACGTCATCCACCACGAGCTGTGGACCTTTGCCTTGCTCGTAGTCCTTGTACGCTACGTACGGAGCACCAAATCTAGATAAACTAACGGAAACACTGTTCTAGTAAATATAAGTAACCGTGGAGCAGTTTTGTCCGAAGATTATAAGCCTAAGCGCATTATCGTGCCACAACGTCGTGGCCAAATATCTGAAATTATTGTAACTCCTAGCATTTCGACCGTTCTGGACGAAGCTGTATCTATTATTACTACCGAGATTTTGAATTATAAGAATATGGTCAATAAGGGCAAAGGCCTGGACCAAAAGCAGGCTCGTATCCTCCAAGGACACATTAAGTGCTTAGTTGACCTTAGCAAAGAATCTAGAGAGCACGACAATGAGCGCGACCTGGCCAATATGTCGGATGAGGAATTGGCTACTCTAGTTGAAACCCTTAGGGATAAGCGAAAGAAGGAAGAAGATGCAGGAAAAGATAAATAGTAAGTATAAAATCTTGTGTGAAGAGCTTGGACATCTAAGCTCCAATAAGAAAAAGATAGAGCAGCGCATGGAAGCCATTGAGGTCGAAATCTCGACGCTGGACTCGATGGGAGCTCTGCTTGAACAAACGATTGCAGAAGCGGCTGAAAAGCAGAGAGCTGAGATTGCTGCGAGGGCTGCGACTGAGAAGAAAGCAAAGAAGGCTAAGTGATGGCCGCAAGCAAGCTTAGTGCAATGGCCCACAACGTATTACACTACGTAATGTCTAAGGCCATGCTTGAGGGAAAGACTGGCACGACCAGCGTAAATATACCCCTCCTTGAACTACAAAAAGAGTATGAAGAGATGAACTTATCAGACGGAGACCGAGAACTTGTCTTAAGAGTAACTATTAAGACAGAGTGGGACGAAGGCGATGAGCTGTCCGTTGATTCCGAGGAGGATACAGAGTATGAAGAGTGAGAAGAGTCTACCTATGACCCTGCGACCAGCAGTAGAGGAAGACATAAATTTCCTATTTAGCTCCTGGCTAAAGAGCTATCGCGCCAGCAACTTTGCTAAGGGAGTATCCAATACGGTCTTCTTCGGCGAACACCACAAAGCAGTCGAAGAATTACTTAAGACTTCAACAGTCCTCATTGCTTGTAATAATAAGGACCTAACTGATATTTACGGGTACATCTGTGCTGAGGAGATAGACAATGTCTTTGTTGTTCACTATATTTATATTAAACACACATATCGAATGTTTGGAATTACTAAAGCACTTATGGAGGCTTTGGGGCATTCTAAGGATAAGGCTGGAATGTGCACTCATATGACTAGGTCTGGTGAGCGTATAGCAATTAAGTATAACTTGGAGTTTAGCCCCTACTTGGCCTTAACTACTGAGTATAGAAATAGAGCCGCAAAGGCATTAGAAGATAGGAGAGTAAAAAGTGACGACAAATGATGAAATTATGGAAGCTGAAGTTAGGCACGACCTGGCTGCTCTCCGCAGAGAGTTAAAGAAGCTATCAAAGAATCAATTGGTTAGACAAATATTTTTACAGATGCGGGCTGCAGTAGAGCAGCAAAATATTAATAAGGTTTTAATGGAAAAATTAAAGGAAGCGGGTATAGAAGATGAAGATTCTGATAAGTCTAATACTTAGTCTGGGGCTCCTAGGCTCAACGTATGCCAAGGATGCGAAGGATAAGACCTATTCGCTCCTACTCTCAACAAAGAATACTATGGTCATTCGAGGTTCCATCGGCGAAAGCTCTATGGTCACAGCCCAGATGAGATTAGCGGAACTTAACCGAAAGCGCGGCTATCAAAAATATAAAATTTATATCGTATTCGATTCTCCAGGCGGCTCTATCCGCGACGGCGAAGACTTTATAGACTTTGCGAAAACCTTTAGAGACATTGACACAGTCACAATCTTTGCAGCCAGTATGGCTTCAGCAATAATTCAAGCACTCCCCGGACGAAGATTTGTCACACATAGGGGAGTACAAATGTATCATCGAGCTAAGGGCGGCTTTCGAGGCCAATTTGAAACAGGAGAAGTAGAGTCTGCCTTAAAATTAGCCAAGACTTTGGTGCGTTCGATGGAGACTCGCTCAGCAAGACGCATAGGCCTAAAGCTCTCAGATTACAAGGCTCGCGTAGTTAATGAATGGTGGCTCTTCGGGCGAGAAAATCTGGACTCTAATACTGCGGATTATACCGTACAGATAAAGTGTAGCCAGAGTCTAATTGATAAGAGAGAGTCTAGCTCTACTCAAGGCCTATTTGGAAGTTCAACTAAAATTTATAGCGGTTGTCCGCTTATTCGCGGCTCTGTGCCGGATATGGAGAAGTAAGATGAATATTACTAGAGTTAAAGTATACCAAGCAGTAAAAGTTGGAAAACATGTGGAGACTATTTATCCTAATATGAAGATGAAGGATGTAGGCTTAGAATTGATGCCTAGCATAGGAGTAAAGATTAGCCACGCGGACTTGAATATCATAGTTCCTTTCCCAAATATTGCCTACATCGAGATTGATGAGCAGGAGACTAAGGTTAAGCGTGGCAAAGCAAAAAAAGAGTAGTATCTTAGACGAGGCTCGCAGAAGGGCCAACGTCGAAAAGTTTGAACTAAAGGATTACTGCTTTGACAAGCAGCTTACCTTTGTTTCGGACCCAGCTAAATTTAAGACTGCGGTCTGCTCTCGTCGAGCGGGCAAGTCTATGGCTTGTGCGGTAGATTTAATGCATACAGCCTTAACTATGCCTGGGGACGTTGCATATATTACTCTAAACCGACGTTCTGCAAAACGTATTATCTGGCGCGCCTTACTAGAGATTAATGAGAAGTTTAAACTGAATGCAAAGGAAGACAAGGTAGACTTAAGTCTAACTTTGCCGAATAAGAACGTAATCTACGTCTCTGGAGCGAAGGATGAATCTGACATCGAAAAGTTTCGCGGAATGTTGCTGCGCAAGATATACATTGATGAGTGTCAGTCCTTTAGGCCCTACATTGAGCACCTAGTGGATGACATCTTGGAGCCTGCCCTAACAGATTATGATGGCTCCCTAATCCTAATTGGTACACCGGGGCCTGTACCTACGGGCTACTTCCATGATGCAGCGCACAATGATGCCTGGTCACACCACGCCTGGACTCTTCACGATAATCCTTGGATTAAGATAAAGTCTAATCGAGAGGTGGAGGATATTATTGGAGACCGCTGCAAAAGGCGGGGAATTAGTAAGAAAGACCCCAGTATACGCCGAGAGTACTACGGTGAGTGGGTCCAAGATAAAGACTCGCTAGTCTATAAATTTAATAAGAATGTGAATATATACGACTCTGTGCCGGAGAATTTAAACTACGTCATAGGAGTAGATATTGGGTACGTAGATGCAGATGCTATAGCTGTTTTAGGGTATAGCTACGATAGCAAGGATGTATACCTAGTCCAAGAGGTAATTACTGAGAAGCAAACAATCTCGGACTTAGTGGAGCAGATAGAGAGTCTGCGAGATATATATAACCCCGTAAAGATGGTTATGGATGCTGGTGCCTTAGGTAAGAAGATTCAAGAAGAGATACGCCAGCGCCACCGCATCTCTATTCATGCGGCGGAAAAGCAGCGAAAGCTAGAATTTATCGAGCTTCTAAATGATGACTTGAGGACTGCTCGATTCAAGGCTTTTCCCGACTCGCGCTTCCAGGAGGATAGCCTGCTCGTATCTTGGGACTACAGCCAGCAAGGGAAGCCTAAGATTTCTGAGTCTTATCACACAGATATTGGAGATGCAATCCTTTATGCTTGGCGTGAGTGCCGCCACTTCTTGTACGAGGCTCCAGAGAAGAAGCCTGCTTTCGGCTCAGATGCCTATATGGACGAGCTGGAGCGTATAGAAGGCGAGAAATTGATGAAGAAGTTAAAGGCTCAGAAAGAGCTTGAGCAAGAGCACGAAGGCTGGGGTGATGATTTTGACCCCTACGCGGACGAATACTAACGGTTTACCCTACTTAGCGAGGTGAGGATGTTTAAAGAAATCGACGAACTCAAAGAATTTATAGTCTGGGCCAAGGAAAATGGACTATCTAGTGTAAAAGTAGGCGATATACACGTAGAAATATCACATATCGGCATATTACAAAGTGCCTCTGAAGTACAAACCCCAATCGAGCAAGCAGTAGCTAAAACCAATAAACCTATGTCTCCAGAAGAGAAGAAGAGTCGGGATGATAAAGCCCAAGAAGAAGAAGATGACTTATTATTCTGGAGCTCAAATAACTAGGATGCTAGATGGACGATAATAATTCCAATCACTTTTATTGGTGGAAAGAGAAGAAAGATAAGACCTTTGAGTCTGTGTCTGCCCTTCTCCACCACTTAGACGATAATCAAGGTTATCGCAGAACTCTTAATTTTAAATACATGAAGATTTATGGCAATTATGACTTTAATACTTTAAGGTCCTACCAATTTGCCAAGGCTGAGAGCTCCGGCTCTACGCTCAATCGTGTGACTATGAACGTAGTTCAAAGTATGGTAGATACCGTAGTTTCTAAGGTTACTAAGAATAAGCCTAAGCCTATGTTCTTAACTGATGGCGGAGACTTTTCGCAGCAGCGCAAGGCAAAGCGCCTAACTCAATTTATTGAGGGAGTCTATCAATCTACCGACTTTTACGCAAAATCGGCGCTGGCCTTCCTGGATTCCTGCATTTTCGGAACCGGAGCTCTAAAAATCTTTCGCCAAAACGGGAAGATTAAAGTAGAACGCGTATTTATTGATGAGATTGTAATTGACGATAATGAGTCTATATATGGGCATCCTCGACAGATGCACCAACGAAAATTTATTCATAAAGACGTCTTAAAAGAGATGTTCCCTGGAAACGACAAAGCCATTGATATGGCCAGTAAAGAACCACCTAGCAAGTTGGGTATCACTATGCCCAATAATGTGGATATGGTCGTGGTCGTAGAATCCTGGAGACTTCCGAGTGGACCAGAAGCTAAGGATGGTAAACATGCGATTACTCTTAGTTCCACGACTCTTTTTGAAGAAGAGTATAAAAAGGACTATTTCCCTTTCGTTTTCTGGCGATGGGGCTTGCGTCCACTAGGCTTCTTCGGCCAAGGACTTACAGAACAGCTTATGGGCGCCCAGCTAGAGATAAATAAGATACTTCGGACTATTCAGGTAAGTATGCACCTAGTCTCTGTACCTAAAGTATTCGTCGAAATGGGCTCAAAGGTTAATGCTGCACATCTAGATAATAAGATTGGTGGAATTATTGAGTACTCTGGTACTAAGCCGGAGGAAGGTAAGCTTGGGACTATTCCACAGGAGCTTTTTACGCACCTAGACCGATTGTATGATAGAGCCTATAGCATTGCGGGCATCTCACAACTTAGTGCTATGTCTCAAAAGCCTGCAGGCCTAAATTCGGGTAAGGCTATGCGTATATATAATGACCTTGAGTCTGAGCGCTTCCTATCTGTTATGCAAAGATATGAGCAGGCCTTCCTAGACGCTGCAAAGATTATGATTGACTTGGCTAAGGACATTGCAGAAGAAGACCCTAAGTTTGAGGTTAAATTTGCTAATAGAGACACATTCTCGGCTATTAAATGGAAAGACATCTCCCTGGACAATGACCAGTATGTAATGAAACTTTACCCTGTCTCTGCTCTTAGCTCATCTCCCGCTGCACGCATGGACGATGTACAGGAGCTAATGACTGCGGGTTTTATTGCTCAGGAAGATGCTCTTAAGCTTTTAGACTTTCCAGACCTGCAAGGCTACTATGGCTTTAGACTGGCTCCGGGCGAGGATATAGACCGTTTGATAGAGAAATTTATTGATAAAGGGGAGTATGAGACTCCTGAGCCTTACCAGAATCTGGCCTTGGGTATGCAGAAGCTGCAAGATGCTTATCTGCTTTATAGAAGCCAAGGTGCTCCAGATAGTAAGCTTGAGCTTTTTAGGCGCTGGATTGATGATGCTAGAACTTTGCAAGCTAATGCGGCGCAAGAGCTTCAGCAAGAGCAGGCGCAGACAGAGAATGATATGCTCGCGGCTCAGCAGGAGGCTGCGGTGGCTGCCCCTGGAGAAGTCGAGGCCTTGGACCCTGCTATGCTCCCAGAGGGCGGAGGAGAGATTCCTAGCTAACGAATTTACTTTTTGAATAATGCAGTTTATCTGCGCCCGATTATGGGCATAACGTGAGGAGAAAAAATGGAAGAATCCGGTGGCGGACAAAGTCTGTCAACAAATGTAAGTGCATCAGATGTATTAAACAGCATGAATAACTCAGAGGCTACGACGAATGTTACGACAGGAGCCGAGGCTGAACAGGCCCCAGTAGAGGGTATTAAGGCCGAAGAAGTACTTAGCCAAGAGCAGGAGCTCAAGGGTGAGGAAAAGGGTGAAGAGAGTACGGAGGACGCTAAAAATGACGAGCTTTTCTCCTCGAAGTTTGCTGCTCTCTCCCGCAAGGAGAAGGCACTAAGACAAAGAGAGCGCGAGTTAGATGAGCGCATGAGTGAGTTGGAGTCTAAGTTGGAGGCTACGAGAGAGCCTGAGGAAGTAAAGATTCCTTTAGAGACTAGACTGCGAAAGGACCCTTTAGGTACATTAGAAGAAATGGGTGTAGGGTACGATGTGTTAACGGATATCATGTTGAATGAGGGCAAATTACCCTTAGAGATGCAGACGAAGTTAATGCTAGAAGAGAGAGATAGAAGCTTGCGGTCTGAGCTTGAAGAGTTAAAGGCCCAGCTTGCAGAGAAGGAGACCAGAGAGGTTGAATCTAGGCATGAGCAAACTATTAATAATTTTAAAGGTGAAATTGAACAGCATGTGAGTAGCATGGAAGACAAATATGAGATGCTTAGCGTCGAGGGCGATGATGCGGTAGACTTAGTCTATAATGTTATATCACAACATTTTGAGCAAAGCGGGGATGTCTTAGACGTTCAAACCGCTACAGAGCTAACTGAAGAGTATCTATATGATGAAGCGAAAAAACGGTCCAAACTTAAAAAGGTCCGAAAATTGCTGGAAGCCCAAGAAAATAAGGCTACAGAATCTAAGCCATTAGAAAAGCAGGAATCGGTAACACTATCAAATGACCAGTCGCAAACATCTACAACTGGTAGCCGACATTTAAGTGATGATGAGGCAAAGTTGGAGGCCGCGAAATTGATTCGCTGGATTGAAGACTAAGCTGACAGAGTAATGTCATAAATAGAAACAATAACACTAACCTTATCTAATGGAGATATAAAATGGCTTCTCTTGACTTAACGTCATTTGCAAGTGCTCTTAAAGAGTACTACACAGATGAAAAAATTTATAACATGGTTTACAAAGATAACCCTTTACTAGCTATGATGGCTAAACGTGAAGATTTCGGCGGAAAAAACCTACCAATCCCAATTATCTATGGTAATCCTCAAGGTCGCTCTGCTTCCTTCTCGACTGCCCAAGCTAATAAAACTGCTTCTAAAATCACTGACTTCGTATTGACTCGTGATAAAGATTACGCTCTTGCGTCAATCGACAACGAGACTCTTGAAGCTTCAAAAGGTGATAAAGCTGCATTTATGGAAGCTGCTACTACTGAGATTGATGGAGCTATCAATAGCATCACTCGTTCACTAGCTATCGCTATGTACAGAAGTGGTTCTGGTTCTATCGGACAAGCTTCTGCTTCAGTTACTGGTACTTCTTTACAGCTTAAACAAGCTGAAGATGTAACTAACTTTGAAGTAGGTATGGAACTTGTTTTCTCTACTGCTGATGGTG
>Ga0070746_10002816_pt1 | contig 10345 bp, 10 predicted proteins | sample VirMetDEL_Mar_21_FD_77016 | JGI IMG/M metagenome (GOLD analysis project Ga0070746, IMG submission 77016) | Aqueous microbial communities from the Delaware River and Bay under freshwater to marine salinity gradient to study organic matter... | ecosystem: Environmental > Aquatic > Marine >... | reverse complement strand
TGTTTGAAGACGGTGGTCTTATGGAAGAAGGTGGTACAACAGACCCTGAATCTGGTAATGATGTACCAGTTGGCTCTACACAAGAAGAAGTACGAGATGACATTCCTGCACAATTAAGTGAGGGTGAGTTTGTACTTCCAGCAGATGTAGTACGTTATCATGGACTTGAAAAGATTATGGCACTGCGGGATGAGGCTAAAATGGGTCTTTCTCGTATGGATGCAATGGGTCAAATGGGTAATTCTGAAGAAGCAACTATTCCTGATGGTGTTCCTTTTGATATCAATGACCTTGACATAGAAGATGAAATGGGCGATAATAGTGAATTAGAAATGCAGGTAGGTGGTTTTGTACAACCGCAAGGATTTACTGGCATTCAATCAACACAACCTTCACAGTTTCAAAACTACCAACCTCAATATACGCCATATCAGCCTGTACCTATGCAGCAAACATATACACCACCAGTACAACAAACTATTCCTACTACAGCACAACAAACACAAGTGCCTAGTTTTCAAAGTTTTATACAACCTGCTGCTGGTATGGCTCCTGAAAATCGTGAGTACATTAATCCTGAAACTCAAGAACGTCGAATTATTACGTTTATAAATAATAAACCTACAACTGCTATTCCACTAGGTTTTGTACCTTCTAAAGAGTATAAACCAGAACAAGTTGCGGAAGCTACAACTGCACCTACTCAAGTACAAACAACACGTGTAGCAGATGGTGGTGGTAGAGATGATAATGTATTAATTGGTGGTATAACACCTACTGAAATACAACAAGGCAAAGCTGAAGCAAAAGATAGGTATGCTATTACAGGCTCTCGTGGATTAGATGTATTAAGCCTTTTTCCCGGTGGTAATTTTATAAAGAATATGTTTGATGTTCAAGGTCCTACAATAGGGGCAAAAGCACCTGAACCTATGGCATTTGGACCACAGCAAATTCAAAGAATGGAATATGAAAAAGTTCTTGGCACAGGCATTACTGGATATGTAGGTTATGAAAAGGGCGACTTAGACCCTATAACTGGTGGTGTTTTTAATGAACATGGCATTGCTGTTGGTAGAGATGGCGGTCAAACACGAGGTCCTCAAGGAACTTTTAGTTATGCTTCTATTGGTGATTTTTCAAAGGCTATAGCTGCAGGTAATAAAAGTGGTTGGCGTGGTGGTTTATTATCAGATGAAGCAAAAAGTAATTTAAGTTCAGTTGCAGCAGCAAACTACTCTAAGTTTGAAAAAGAACTAGAGGCTGGGCAAGATAAACCTAGCAAACCTGATACATCAAAATCTTCTAGTCCTTCTGCACCAACATCACAAGGCGGTGGTAAAACCGGAGTATCTTTAGGTAGAGGAGAGGATAGTCCCGGTGCAGCACGTGATTCTCGTGACTTTGGTGGCGGTGGTCCTGCATCAGAAAAAGGTGGGTATAGTGGTAGCGGAATGGGTGCTGGAGTAGGAAGCACTGCTGGCTCAAAGCAAGGCGGTCCGGGTTCTATGAATAAGGGTGGTTTAGCAAATAAAAAACCTAAACCTAAAAAGATGAAGCGTGGTGGTCTAGCTTCTAAGAAATAAATAGACTACATTAACTGGCTACCTAACCCCCCTAACACGGCATACGGTTAGCCCCAGCAAGGAGAAGACATAATGTCTGAAACAATTATGGCTGAAGAAATGCAGCCGGAAAAAAAGATTGCGTTTGCAAATCGTAAGTATACTAACGAAGAAAAACGTAAGATGGAAGAAGAAGAACTACAAAAGATGATTGAGGAACAGCAAGGTGAAGCAGAGGCTAAACCAGAAGAACCTCAAGAAGCTGAACCAACTAACGCAGAAGAAAAAACATTTAAAAAGCGTTACGGTGACCTGCGCAGGCACATGCAGGAAAAAGAAACAGAGTTTCAAACACAATTGGATGAACTCAAAAAACAACTAGATAGTGCTACACGTAAAGAAATTAAACTGCCTAAGTCTGATGAAGACATTGAAGCATGGGCAAAAGATTATCCAGATGTAGCAGCTATCGTAGAAACAATTGCTATCAAAAAAGCTAAAGAGCAATCATCTGCTCTTGAAGAACGTGTAAAGGCAATTGATGATATGCAGTCGTCTGCAAAGAAAGAAAAAGCTGAAGCAGAACTAATGCGTATACACCCTGATTTTGGTGACATTCGTGACAGTGATGAGTTTCACGAGTGGGCTGAAGAACAACCTAAATGGGTACAGGATGCATTGTATGATAATGACAATGACGCAAGGTCTGCTGCAAGAGCAATTGACCTGTACAAAGCTGACAAAGGTATTTCTGAAAAGAAACCTGCCAGCAATAAAGATGCAGCGAAATCAGTTGAAACACGTAACTCACGTAGTAAGCCTCAAAATGATGAAGCATCTACGTATTTACGTAATCTCAAGTTCAAAAGATGTCTCCTCAAGAGTATGAGAAGAAGTCTGATGAAATCATGGAAGCTATCCGTAGTGGTAAATTTATCTATGATATGTCTGGTTCTGCCAGATAAATTAAAAAAAGTGTTGACAAACAGTTTACTTTAAGTATAACTAGAGTCACATTAGTGTAAGTGGGTTAGCTACTTGCTTACACATTCTCGCAAACATACATTCTTATGGATTACCTGATAAACATGGCCCGTTAAATAGTTGGGCGGCCACCTAGCTACGCTACGCACCCATTGTAACTCAGCCTCTAATTAGTTTAGTGAGTTTGCATCTGTTGAAAACAATGCCAATTAAATGGAGATTATATCATGGCTTTTAATACCGCAGCTGGGTATGGTAATCTTCCTAACGGTAATTTTTCACCCGTAATTTACAGCAAACAGGTGCAGCTTGCATTCCGCAAGGCAGCTATTTGTGAAGCAATCACAAACTCCGACTACTTCGGTGAGATTGCAACTATGGGTGATTCCGTTAAGATTATCAAAGAACCCGAAATCACAGTTAAGGCTTATGCACGTGGTACAACAATCACACCGCAAGACCTTGATGACGAAGACTTCAGCCTAACAATTGACAAAGCTAACTACTTTGCATTTAAGGTTGACGACATTGAAGAAGCACACTCACACGTTAACTTCCAGTCTCTGGCAAGTGACCGTGCTGCGTATCGCCTAGCTGACCAGTTTGACCAAGACGTTCTTGGCTACCTAACTGGTTTCAAACAGTCTGCAATTCACGGCACACCAGATACAGTTAACGATGTAGTCAATGGCTCAAACGCTGTTGGTTCTACAACTGACGAACTACTTGCATCAATGAAAATTGACGCGGCAGATTTCGGTGGTTCTGGTGGTGATGCACTTGCACTTCAGCCACGTACTGGTGGTGCAACAGACTCAACTCCTGCAGCTGGTGATACTTTCCCACTGACAGTCATTGCTCGTATGTCACGTCTGCTAGACCAGCAGAATGTGGATACACAAGGACGTTGGTTGGTAGTTGACCCTGTATTCATGGAACTGTTGAAAGACGAAGATTCTCGTCTGTTCAATGCTGACTTTGGTGGTTCTGGTCTTCAGAACGGTCAAATTGGTACGCAGATTCATGGCTTCCGTGTCTATACCTCTAACAACCTACCAGCAGTTGGTACAGGTCCTTCCTTTACAGGAACGAACTCCTCAACTAACTATGGTATGATTGTTGCAGGACATGACTCAGCGGTAGCAACTGCAGAGCAAATTAACAAAACAGAAACATATCGTGACCCTGACAGCTTCGCTGACATTGTTCGTGGTATGCACCTGTACGGTCGCAAGATTCTTCGTCCAGAAGCACTTGTGAACGCTAAGTACCATTTAGCATAGGGGAGATTTAAAAAATGGCTACAATTACTGCTACTCTTGCTCCTGCTATGGGTAATTCCCAACGTGGACGCAATCCGTATATGGTTGAGCAGGTAATTAACCTTACTGCTAACAGCATTAATCCTAACGGTGACGTAGTACAGTGTATCACTGTTCCTGCAAACACCAAGATTCTTGCTGCTGGTTTTCAGGTTACTTCCAGTGCAACTCAGAATACGGGTACTGACGCAACCGCTACCCTTGGAACGGGTGCAGATGCCGATGAGTATGTAACAGCGTTTGACATTGACGGTGCTGCTGATGGTGCTTATGCACCTAGCGTAACTGTCTCTGCTGACCTTGTTATTGGCTCTGCGGATACTCTGGACCTTACCCTCGCTGGTAGTGGTGCATCCTTTACTGCTGGTGAGATTCGTGTCTTTGCCGTAATGATGGATGTAAGCGCAATGGGTGAAATGGAAGCCGCTGACGTGGCTCGTGACGCTCTAGCTTAAATAATTGAGGGGGCAGGGTAACTTGCCCCTTCATCTCTATTTTAAGGATGTATAATGGCATACACATATCTTGACATTACTAATGAAGTTCTTGCTCGTTTTAACGAAGTTGCTTTAACAAGTGCTTCGTTTTCTACTGCCAGAGGTTTTCAAACACAATGTAAGAACGCGGTAAACGATGCCATTAATTATGTATTTCAACGTGAGTTTGGTTGGGGTTTTAGCCACGCTGAACAAACAAAAACATTAGTCGCAGGTACTACTCGTTATGCTTTTGATAGCACAGTATATCATGCAGACTATGAAACATTTAGAATATCAAAAGATGCTACCCTTAGTGTGTCAGGCGTTAGCTTGCGTGTCTTAGATTACAAAGAATATGTAGATAAATATATTGACCAAGAGACAACAAGTGACGTAGGCGGTGTGCCTATTTTTGTGTTTAGAACGCCTGATAATAACTACGGTTTATATCCATACCCAGACGCTGCATATACACTAAAGTTTGATGCCTATATAAAACCTACAACACTATCAGCTGCTACAGATGTACCATTAATACCTGAACAGTTTCGGCAGGTGCTTGTAGATGGTGCTACTGCTTATGGCTATCAGTATCGTGGTGAGGCACAGCAGTATGGAATTAACTTTGCACGTTTTGAGGATGGAATTAAACATATGCAGAGTTTGTACTTAAACAGCTATGACTATATAAGGTCTACTTATTTACCAAAATCACAGAGATACGGTACTTCTATATTTCCATCAGGAGCATAAGACATGGCTGATGAATCAGGACTTAGCCCCTTTGTCTTTGCTTGTGAAGGTGGCCTAGTATTAGACCGTTCTACCTTTGCTATGCAACCCGGCATGGCTTTAGAACTACAGAACTTTGAGCCAGACATTAAAGGTGGTTATCGCCGTATATCTGGTTACGCAAAATGGAATACAAACATTGTTCCACAAGATGCAAGTGCTTCTGAAAAAGTTCTAATGTGCGCACATTTTAATAGTAAAGTTATTGCAGCACGTGGTGGTAAGATACACGAAGCTGGTAAAACAGGTTCTTGGTCACAAATAGATACAGGTAGAAGTAGTGCTGGAAAGTATACACACTTTCGCTATAATCTAGCTGGTACAGATTTTATTGTGTGGGCTGATGGTGCAAACCATGCAACAAAGTATGATGGCAGTACAGTAACAGATTTAAATGCCACAGGCGCACCTGCCAATCCAAAATTTGTAGTTGGCTTTAAGGACGCACTATTCTTTGCTGGTATGTCTAGTACCCCACAAGCAATTACTTTTACTGCGCCTTTTACTGACAATGATTTTAGTGCAGCAAATGGTGCAGGTACTATAAATGTAGATAGTAAAATTACTGGATTGTTTCCTTTTCGTGATGCACTATACATTTTTTGTGAAGAACGCATATTTAAATTAGTAGGTAATACTATTGCTGACTTTGTAGTACAACCTGTAACTAGAGAAATTGGTTGCGTCAATGGTTTTACTATTCAGGAATTTGCTGGTGACTTAGTATTCTTAGGACCGGATGGACTGCGTACAGTTGCTGGTACAGAAAGAATTGGTGACGTTGAACTTGGTACAATTAGTAGACAGATACAGCAACGGTTTGAAGGTTTAAATGATGTTGCTGAATATGATAGCGTAATTATACCAGACAAAACTCAATATCGTCTTTTCTTTTCAGACACTGATATTACACGAAATAATACTAAAGGTGTGATTGCTGTGCGTAAGGGTGACGCTTACGAGTTTTCAGACTTAAAGGGTATCCGTCCTAGTTCTACAGATTTTGTAGTTACTGGCGGTGAAAGCATAGTTCTTCATGGCGATTATGATGGATATGTATATCGTCAAGAACAAGGCAACGATTTTGATGGTAACGTAATTACTGGCAAATATCGTTCACCAGATTTATCAATGGGTGATGCTGGTATCCGTAAAACATTTCAGCGTGTAATTATTAACTATGCACCTGAAGCTGCTGTGAATGCAGACTTGTTTGTACGATACGATTATGAAGCACCTGATGTAGCAAGACCTGCTGCATACCCGTTTGATACCGCTACTGTAGTTGCTATCTATGGCACATCTGCATATGGTACAGCAACCTACGGTGGACAGTCAAACCCACTTGTACGACAATCAATTGAAGGTAGTGGGTTTGCAATAGCACTACGAGTAAACGACAGAGGAGCATCCGCACCTTATTCATTACGCGGATTTCAGTTAGAATTTGACGCAGGAGCAAGACGCTAATGGCAGGTTATACTAGACAGTCTTCATATACTGATGGAGATATTATTGATGCAGCTGATAGCAATAATGAGTTTGACCAACTCGTAAACGTCTTTAGCAATACAACAGGTCATAAACACAATGGTACAGCAGCTGAAGGTCCAGTCATTGGTTTGATTGGTGACCCCGGTGTTGCTACGCCTAAAAACAAAGTTGTTGTAGATGACACAAATAATCAAATTGAATTTAGTATTGATGTATCTAGCACATCTACTGAACAGTTTGTAGTTAAAGACGGTGTAATTGAACCTACTACTGATAGCGATATTGATTTAGGTTCTAGTGGTAAAGAATTTAAAGACCTTTATATTGATGGTGTTGCATACGTTGACAGCATTGCAATGCCGACTACTACAGTCACGGATATACTAGATGAAGATACTTTATCCTCTAACAGTGCTACGGCGTTGGCTACACAGCAGTCGATTAAAGCATATGTGGATACGACAATTACAGCGCAAGACCTTGACTTCCAAGCAGACTCAGGTGGCGCACTTAATATCGACCTTGACAGCGAGACTCTCACGCTTACAGGTGGCACAGGCATTGATACTAGCGGTTCAAGTAATACTGTTACTTTTGCTATTGACAGTACTGTAGCTACCCTTGCAGGTTCACAATCATTAACAAATAAAACTATTGATGTTGATAATAACACTGTATCTAATATTGAGGTAGACAACTTAAAGTCAGGTGTTCTTGACACAGACTTGTCTAGCGTTGCTGGTACAGACACTACACTAGCATCTGCTAAAGCTATTAAAGCATACGTAGACGCACAGGTAACTGCATCTGACCTTGACTTTCAAGGTGATAGCGGTGGCGCACTTAGCATTGACTTAGATAGTGAGACACTAGACATTGCTGGTGGCACAGGCATTGATACCTCTGGTTCTGGTAACACACTGACTGTTGCGATTGACAGCACAGTAGCTACGCTTACTGGCTCACAGACGATGACAAACAAAAGCCTGACAGCACCTATTCTTACAGGTTCAGCTTCTGCTGCTGGCTCTATCCTCTTTAAAGAAGACACAGATAATGGCACAAATGCAGTAACACTTATTGGTCCTGCTTCTACAGCAGATGTAACTGTTACACTGCCAGCAAGTGCTGGTACAGTTGCATTGACTTCTGACATACCTTCTTCTGGTATATCTAGTGGTAATGTAGCCACCTTTACTAGCGGTGCAGCAGACAACGACTTCCTACGTATTGATGGTACTGCTATTGAAGGGCGTTCTGCAGCCGAAGTGCTTTCTGATATAGGCGGTCAAGCATCGCTAACCTTTGGCATATCAAACACCAATGCCGTAAAGATTGACAGTTCTTCTGTTGCTGATGATGAGTATGCACGGTTTACCGCTAGTGGGCTTGAGAGTAGGTCTACGTCTGAAGTGTTATCCGACATTGGCGCACAAGCGTCTTTGACATTTGGTATTTCAGATACTAATGCTGTCAAGGTAGATAGTTCCTCTGTAGCTGACGATGAGTATGCACGATTTACCGCTAACGGTTTAGAAAGTCGTTCAACTGCAGAAGTTCTTTCAGATATCGGTGGTCAAGCATCCCTAACCTTTGGTATCTCAAATACTAATGCAGTTAAAATTGATAGTTCATCTGTAGCGGATGATGAGTATGCTAGATTTACTGCTAATGGACTTGAAAGTAGGTCAGCATCAGAAACACGTACTGATATAGGACTAGGTAGTGCCGCAGTATTGACTGCAGGTACATCCGCTAACAACGCTGTACAGTTAGATGGTTCAGCAAGACTACCAGCAGTAGACGGTTCACAGTTGACTAACTTACCCTCTGCTGGTGCAACTGCTGGCTTTGCAGTGGCTATGGCAATTGCATTATAGGGTTGACAAAGTAATACAAGTATGATATAATTATGTATATTACTAATTAGGAGTAATTATGGCACAGGATTTTGAAAGAAACATTGCAAGGAATGTTGGTACAAGCGCAGTAACATTGCGTACAGCCAACTCTGATGATGCGCTTATTGGTATCAACATTGCTAATGTTACAACCACACAAATCTTAATGGATGTGTTTATTAACGATGGGTCTAATGACTACTACATTGTTAAGGATGCACCTATTCCTGTAGGGTCAGCCCTGCAAGTATTAGATGGCGGTGCAAAAGTTGTAATGCAAGCAAGTGACGTACTTAAAGTACAAAGTGATACCGCATCTAGTGCAGATGTTTGGGTCTCTGTAGTTGACACTATCAGCGCATAGGGAATAAAAAATGCCTTACATTGGACAAAAAGTTCCGGGTTCCTATCAAGCTACTAAAGCTGTACAACGCTTTAATGGTGACGGTAGTGATACTACGTTTACCTTAACTACCACAGTTTCTTCTGTGCAGGATGTGTTGGTTTCGGTAGATGGTGTCGTTCAAGACACTGCCGCATACACTATTCCTGATGGCACTACACTAACATTTACTGCTGCTCCTTCCTCTGGTACAGGTAACATCTTCGTAAACTACCTAGCACCACAAGTAGGTACGATTACACCAGCCGCTGAGAACAAAGGTAACTTTAAAGCTGGCGGTCTATTTCGTACCAACGCACAATCCCTAACCGCAAACACAACTATTCTTGCTACTGAAAACGCTAACGTAACTGGACCGCTTACCATAGCATCTGGTGTAACATTGACCGTAGATAGCGGTGGAACATTGGTGACGTTATGAGTACACTAAAAGCAGATACCATCCAGAACACATCTGGCGGTGCAGTCACGCTGACCAATCAGAGTGCGGCGAAGGTGTGGTGGTGTATTGATGGAACTGGTACAGTAGAATTTAGAGACAGTTTTAATTGTTCTTCTGTAACCGATAACGCCGCTGGTGATTATACAACAAACTACACAAGTAGCATGAGCAGTGCTAACTATGGCAGTGGCTCACAAGGGAGACGAGACCCAGCGGTATCAGATAATGGAAACCTTGTATCTAATATGGCTGGTGCTGCACCTACATCTTCTTCTATGAGGCAAGATTGTGCACGAGCAGATTTTGCTGGCTCTGAAGACCTTGACAGATGCAATGCAATAGTATGCGGAGACTTAGCATGAGTACCATCCTAGTTGACAATCTCACAGGCAAGACCTCTGCTGGCTCTATTACGGTGACGAGCGAGTCCGGTGCGGCTACTCAGTCCTTGCAACAGGGGCTGGCGAAGGCTTGGGCTAGTTGGAACTCCACAACAACCGTGCAAGATAGCCTTAATATCTCATCGTTGAGTGATAGTGGCACAGGGGTAACGGTTAATAATTTTTCATCGTCATTTTCTAATGCGTTATTTTCAACTAGTGGTTCACACGATAGACTTGGGGGCAACATAAATTCTTTTTTGGTTAATGCGTTTGGAACGGCTTCTGTGACAACTAGTACATATACAAACGCTGGTGCTATTGACGCTTCTGTACTAGCATCATCCAATGTTCACGGAGACTTAGCATAATGGCTGGAACAATAGTAGCGGATACACTGACCCACTCAACCGCAGGGTCAATCGCCACGAACTATGTTGTCGATGGTAGTGCGAAGGCGTGGGTGAACTTTAATGGGACTGGAACTATTGCAATTTTGTCCAGCTTAAATACGGCAAGTCTGACTGACAGAGGAACTGGTGAATACACTGCAAATTATTCTAGCAATATGAGTGACGCAAAT
>Ga0070746_10002811_pt1 | contig 10354 bp, 12 predicted proteins | sample VirMetDEL_Mar_21_FD_77016 | JGI IMG/M metagenome (GOLD analysis project Ga0070746, IMG submission 77016) | Aqueous microbial communities from the Delaware River and Bay under freshwater to marine salinity gradient to study organic matter... | ecosystem: Environmental > Aquatic > Marine >... | reverse complement strand
CCTTCTATGCCGAGAGCATGGAGCAATGGAGTATTAAATAGAAGGACATTCCGCTCTTCTTCTACACTATTAAGATGGGCAATTAATTGTTCCTTGGTTTGAGAGTAAAGAGTCTCCTTCAATGCATAGAATGAAACGGCTTTAGACTTATCTTTGTAGACTCGTCCAAGTTGAGACTTAGGCTTAGCTATGGTAGGGATAGTAGGAATAGATTTGAGTTGTGCCATGTCTATTAATTGAGAGTGATAGTTGATAGGAATAGATTGAAGTCAGACCTCCGAGTTCACGCTTTACACTAAGGCAAAGACAAGACAAGGCGACTTCATTTATATTTCGTAAGGCAAGGCTCAGACTATATATGTCTTACTGACATTGGTTTGCTTGCCATATTGATTGCGCCCATGTAGGGCTTTAGTGAGTGCCTGGGAGGGGGCTGAGTTGCGCCCCTGTCCCTTGATATAACTCACTGCAGCACGGGCAGCAGCAATGCCATTGTGTTCTGCTAAGTCCTTAGCAAGGGACTGTGCATATTTGCATTCACGTTCTACTGCCTGTTCTTCTTTAATGATTTGCTCCAATGACAAGAGTGAAATGGTTTTGTTGTTGCTACTGTCATTAGGAGTGGGGGTGGGATTGGACTTAGATTTGGAGTTGGACTTAGAGTTGGACTTAGGATTAAAAGCCATATCAAGTTCTACATGAGGTAGTGGTGAGTGGGACATAGATTCAGATTGCATATTGAAGAGGTCTTCCTTGATAGCGGAATTAAGAGTCCACATATCTATTTCTCCATCCTCTATTAGTTGTTTAGTAAGAGGATAGAGAGTGGGAGACATCTTCACAATCCTTCTAATTTCTTCCAACTTGGATAAGGTTTTCTTAACCCGTAACTCACGGTTTGGTACGTGCCGAGGATTAATTTCGCTCATGACAAAAAGGGAGACTCAGTATTAGAATCTCCCTATAAAGACGCGGGTGTTGGAAGTAGTGGAAGTCAGATGTTAGAAGGCAAACACCTGATGATAGGACACGTTACCGTTGGCGGATAACATTGATTGGACAGTGCATGCAAAGTGCATACAGGCTAAGGGAAGAGTGTTGCCACGGGTAACGTTGTCGGTAATGATTGCACCAAGACATTGGTAGGTGGGGTTGTCTGAACCGTAGTCAGTGGTGGCAAACAAATGGGGTTGATTGTTGACCTCGGCAATGTATGCCAAGTAAGTTATGTCATTGTTATGCCAATCAACATCAGAAGGATACTGAGTGCAATTCTTCCAAAGACGGAAGGACTGAGATTGCATAGTGGACAACTGAGTTTTGATTTCATCCGAGAACATATCAAATACTGCACGACTCGCAGTCTTAGAATTATGGTTCTCACTAAAATGATAAGCATCCCAGAAGGCAGCCGCGATTGTAGTAATATGCTCAGGCTTAGTCTGACGTAGATTGTCAGCCCAAGCATCCCACTCATCCCTGATGCGTTGATACTCAGCTTTGCGGTATTCATATCGTAACTCTACATCCTCAATCTTCTGTGCTGCTTGAGAGACAGCATAGTATTGGGAACGTATCTCCTTGATTACTTCCCTCGCGCGGTTGGCAAAGGAATACGGAACCTGAATGTCATCAAACAGTGTACGGAACCGTGTCAACGGATATGCCATGAAAGGAGATTCCCCTTCAGAGATACCAGATTGGTAATCATCCTCATCATTACCGTTAAGATATAGGTCATTAGTCTGAGTGAACAGTTGCCCGACGACATCATCGGGCAACTGTTCGGAGGTAGGGTAGAGTACCTTAGAGGGATTGAGATACAGGTCTTGGTTCTTATAGAACTTCAACCAGTGTTCATTCCCTTTATCATCCGTTGCTGTCTTGAGACATTCGTTGACGCAGAAGGATTGAGACCGTAGCCACTCGGTATCCACAGGAGTATCTGACTTGAAGGCATCTACTTCCAACTGGATTTGCTCACCCAAGTAAGCCATCTTATCAACCCATCCGAAGGTACGGAAGGCAGACATCATGTAGGCTAAAAGCCCAATTTTATTGGATGAAGACTTAGCAGCAATGCGAGTGAGTGCATCAGTGCTTGCTACCTTGGGAGGTTTTTGGATGTCTTCTAAGGGAGTCCAAGACTTAGCCTCAGCTTCCAACTCAGGCACTAGGTTAGTGGGCATAAAGACTGCCATGTCTCCATCGAAATCACCGCCAATCAAGAGGAAGTATTCAGGGTTGATATAGAATGTGCCATTGAGTGGACGTTCCAACTTGAACTTGGAGAAGTGGTCTAATCCTTTCAGTCCTCCTTTAATTGCTTTACGTAAGTGATTGTCAATGTTGACTTCATTGCCATTCACATCTATGTTGTCGAATGGGTTGACAACTTTAACCCGTTTGATGTCACCGTAGTGACGGACAGGATAACGCCATAGAAGATAGGTGCCAGTCTTGAGTTCACTGGAGATGACATACTCAGGACGGAGACTATCCATAGGGCAAGCCATTAGTCCTGTAGCATCTATGAATTTACCTGTAGCTATCTCTTTGCACATCTTGGCAAAGTATTTGTTACAGGTTTGAACGATGACAGGATGCTTATGAAGTTGACCATAGATGTCAGCTTCTAGTATCTTCTCAATGTTCATGAGGTTCTTGACCTCACCTTTGTCTGATGACTTACCATCAGCACTGGCATAGTCAAGGGAGTCCAGTGCTTTTTGAATGAGTTTTAGGGGGTTAGCCCGACGACGCATGAGGTCAAGCATTGCTGCTTTACCTAACTCCAGAATCTTTTTCTGTGCGGGCTTGGAGTTAAAGCAGTGGATTACTTGATGGGATGTACGATACTTGCCAGGGTTGCTGACATTGACGATACCGAAGACAGCATCATGAGTCTGCACTTCGTACAAGGATGGACACCGACCCTTGAAGCAGGAGTCAGGGAGGATTAAGTCTACGTCCGGACTGAAGTAGGTATCCGGGTAGGGCATGATGACACCCTTTGCTACCCATTGCAGGTAGACACCAAACCTGAATTGCAGAGCGTGGTATTCGTTACGGAATACTTGAAAATCCTCTCCTTGGAATTGATGAATGTACTCGGACTGTTTCAGCACGTCCCGGTGGTGATTGAGTATACGGTTGTAGAGACTATAACGGATAGCACCATGACAGTCCCCCAACTGGAGGTCATTATCAGGCTTGACCACGTAGCGTAATCCTTGTAGCCGATACATAGAACGGCATTCAGTGAACAAGATAGAGCCGTGGCTAATCCGCTTGGCATTGTCCAAGTAGGACTCGATGATGCCTTTGCCATTGAGGTCAGGGGCAGTGCCTGTTGTCCCGATATACTTACACTTCTTACGGCTACCAGTGGCGCCGTCTAAATGTCCATTGGCGTGTTTGTTGTAGTGACGTAGATGCTTATCTATCTCATTGATAGTGGCATCTTCTTTATACGGGACAACGCAACCGGAGGCGTCAATGATGTACACAGAATCCAACCCATGCATTGCACGGGCAAGATTGTACTTGTATGAGACAGATGAATCAACCTGTTCCATCCGCTTAATATCTAATGTCCGGAGTGTTATCCGTTCCTCGTAATCAATAGGGACTACTTCGACTGGGCATTCTGCTTCTGCGTTGCGGGTAGGTAGTTGATTGAGGTCAGGAACGTGAGTAGTGTATAGGTCTTCCCACTGTTTGGTTGTAGCAGTGATTGCTTGTTGAGTGGGATTGAGGACTAGAGACGTGTTAGATTGTTGTTGCATAGTGCATCGTGATAGTTGCATGGTATGTGCAGTCCATTGGTAGTGGACTGGTAGTAATAGATCCATCCCCAGTAGGGATGTGTAGAGTAGACTCGGTTCGGTTAAACAGAAGTCTACTCTCTTTATGACTACCAGCGCAAGTATTATTGTCGTGTTACGTAACTAAACTTGTTGCTGTTGTACACAGCCCGTAGTGGGTGTGTGTTCGCGTGTCCAGTTAGACACGATTACTGTCCGGTGTTTGTACTTACGGGCAAAGGAATTTGTCTCGGGATATTCAGCACGGGGAAGGGTAATAACTTTCATTGAGAAGTCCTCAGAAATAATTTACATCTATATATATGTGAAACTCCTGCATCGTAGTCAGGAAAGTATGCGAGTGTGAGTTGAGTTGAGTTTAATCAAAGCAAGATGCGAGACATTGGGACACCTCCCCTCTTTCAACAGAAAACTATGCCGTCAAAGATATCCAAGAAAGACCCTCGTCTCACCCGCTTAGGTCTAGACAAATACAACCAGCCCAAACGTACACCTGACCACCCTACGAAAAGTCATGTGGTGGTAGCAAAAGAGGGAGGCAAGGTTAAGACTATTCGTTTCGGTGAGCAAGGAGCCGAGACTGCCGGTAAACCAAAGGCTGGTGAGTCTCAGCGCATGAAGGACAAGCGGGCATCTTTCAAAGCCCGTCATGCAGCCAACATCAAGAAGGGTGTGATGTCAGCCGCATACTGGGCAGACAAAGTTAAGTGGTAGTTTTGTTTGCCTATGTAAATAAATGGAGGAGTAATATAGACTGACACAGAAGTAGTGAGTGGCAGAGTTAAGGGATGCCAGCCCTATGTGATTAGTTGTTGCGGAGATATTCTTTAAACTCCTGGAAAGCGGCTTCCAGGGTTTCGTGTTCTTCAGTCACGGGATCTCCATTGGCTGCCTCGACAGCAAATAAGTCATTTGGGTTCTTGACTGCGAATAGATTAGGTTTAACTTCTATCCCTGGGCATCCCAGCATTAATAGATACTCCATATACTCGACAGTCAATTCTTCGATGGCGTACTGTTCGGTGTTGCCATTGTTGTCGGTAAAGCTAAGCATTGTTGTCTCCTGTGTAGTAATAGTCATGCGTTGAAGAGTCGCATCCCTCTGTGTGTTTTAACCAATGGCTAATCCCAAGCACCCACATGGGCGGGGATTATCAATGTCTTGGTAGACCACCCCATTAACTGTTGCTAAATGACTGGTGTCACCACCGAGGGCAACTACTGCCGCCCGAAAGAGTTGGCTGACAATGTAGATGTCATAGCCATCAGGCAGGTCATCATGCCCCGTAAATTGGACTGCTCCCGTTACAGGGAAGTCGAAGGCAGTGTCGTCAATAGGGGCATTGACTTTTACACAGTTGAGGTTTGTCCCTGCTGGAATCACATGGCAGGGAGACTGTCCATCAAGGACAATTAACTTACGGGGGTCAGTGTTGTCGCACTGATCCAAGGTGTAAATATTGATGGTGTGTTGAGTGCCATTAAACACTTTCATGGAAAAATCCTCGAAATGAATTACATCTATATATATGTGAAACTCCTGCATCGTAGTCAATAGAGTGACACAGGAGTAATGAGTGGCAGAGTTAAGGGATGCCAGCCCTATGTAGCTAGTTGCCCGTTAGGATTTCATATAATGCACGGGCTTGATTGATGTCAGTCTTGGCAAACATATCGGTTAATAGTTTGCCACCGGACTTTGTCCGTAAGTCTTGAATTAGAGTGGGGTTTTCGTTAGCCCATTGCTGCCACAACGCTTTGTATTCAGCGTAGGATTGGTCAGGGGTTATATTCCGTAAAGGTGCTTTCCCTTTTCCTAAACGCCAATCATTACCGTGTTCACGGTAACCTTTGACATCTAGCTGATAGGCTTCTTCAATTGTGCGTCCATCTGCTAGCCGAGCAGACAACGCAGAGAAACGTTTATCACCCTTGCTAGATAATTCATAACCTTTACCGTGCTCAGCCTTACGTGCCCACCCAATAGGCTGCTGTTCATCCATCCATGCGATGCATTTCAGGATTACATCCCCATGACAGGGGAGGGGGGCACAGAAACATACTAGGTCTGGTTTTTCCTGGCGCAAGTAGTTAAGTTCTCCTAACACACCTTGGTCATTGGCTTGGATACGTTGCCACAACCAAGCCCGGTACTTGGCTACGCACTGGTCGCGGTCACCATCCCGCCTTAAGACGTATGGGTTAGCTAGGGCAGACCCTTTCTTACCCTTACCTCCACGTCCAATGTAATGACCTTGTCCACCTGTCTTTATGTTTACAACTTTCATAATCAAACCTCAAATTAAATTACACTTCACTTCCCGTGTAACTCCTGCATCGTCAGTCAATAGAGTGTGAGCATGGAATAAAGTGGGATGCTACACACCTCCATTGATTGATGGGAGATAAACAACTAATTTCTGGAGGGCATTCCAATCACCCATCCCAGTATCCGTAGTGAATAGGTTACAACTGGTGTAAGCTACTCACCTCGGAATGTAGGGAGTGTGGAATGTGAACCCAAAAATCAGTGGTGTTGGGGGGTGAATTGGGGGTGAATTAGATGTGGATTAGGGGTGGAATGGGTGTGGATTAGGTGTGGATTTGAGTTTAGAAGGGGGGTTCTAAGGCTGTACTTTCTGCCGTAGATTGGGCTTCTACTGTAGGGGCACAGTTTGTACTACCTCCTTTATTTGGGAGGATAACTTTGGGTGTTGCTCCCACGGGGAACTTCTGAAGTTTAGGTGCAGCAACCACTGAGTTACCGGAGCTACGAGAAGAGTAGACGTAAGAGATTAGAGTGAACTTAGTAGTTGATTTAACTTCACCATCTTGGGAAGTCCATTCCTCAAAGCGTGGACTATACTCTACGACTACGGTGCCCCCTTTCTGGAAGATGCACTTAGAAGCTTGACCAGAACCCCCTGGGTTTTTATCCCAGAGGTCGAAGTTGACACGGTAGATGGATTCTTCCGTGTCAGCACCATTCCACTGAGAATGGATGAGACCGAAGCTTCGCTTGTGTTTACCCGTCTTCGTCTCTTCCGTGTCTCCTAGGTAGGAAATAACGCCGCTAATGACACCTTTGGACAGTCCACCCAGAGGTTGGGTGTCCTGGGGAAGGATGATGGCGTTACGGTAGACGAGGAGAGGAGAGTGGATTTCGTTACCTGATTTGGATGTGGCTACTTGATAGCTATGTAACTCAGCCTGGATTAGTAGAGGGTAGGAGAGTAGGGGTTGGAAGGAAGCAGCCATGTCTTGACCGGCTGCAAACACACGAATGTTTGTGGGCTTGTCTTCGGAGTAGGAAGAGTCGATCAAGTCTAGGTAACAGCCGTTATCTAGTGACTGTACGGAGATAAGTTGACCGAAGACTTGGAGGGAGTTAATGATGGAACGTGCCATAGTAGTGACCTGTGTAATTGAGTAGATAGTAATTAGTTATCTCTATTGTCTTCGTATTGAGTAAGAACAAAGATAACAATATTTCTTACTCTCCAGTCTTCCGCGTAGCGGCATTGAAGTAACACTTCTGTAGACTCAGTAACCACACATCAAGCAACTGCCTAAGTCTACGGACTTCTACCGTGACGTACTCAACTACCTAAGTCTATATCCGTAGACTCTTGAGTCTCACCACTACTACTACTGTCACTACTACTACTGTCACTACTACTCCATTGCTACTACTGTCACTACTACTCCACTGCTACTACCAGACACTAAATAGGGGGAGGGTGTGGAGTAGTTGACAAATGGGTAAAAATGTGATATAATTAAAGCAATCAGTTCCACACTGAAGTGTTGGATGTAGAGATGAATCTTCTGAGTGTTGAGTATAGAGTTACACGAACACAGAGAAACATTACTATTATACCACACATACAACTCAGAGATACAGTTCCGGATTTACTTCTGAGTTTATAGACACGAGTTTCAAGTTACATACACAGTTCAAGCAACGTAGTTGCGGGCGTCTCTATTCTGACGTTATCTCAATCGTTTCTATGCAGTTTGGATAAGCGATTGAGATTCAGCCTTTGCCTAGTGTAATGCGTGTAGGTTGAGTTCTGACCTTGACTTGAGCCTAGCCTAGTGTAAGGCGGTTACTCGGAGGTCTGACTTTGAGCCTTTGCCTTAGCGGAATAGAATATGGAGCAGCCTTTGCCCTAGTGCAATGCGTGTAGGTTGAGGTCTGACCTTGACTCGGGTCTTTGCCCTAGTGCAATGCGTGTAGGTTGAGTTCTGACCTTGACTTGCGACTACACCGAGTATAGTTTACATAACTTGAATGATGTAGTTAAGTGCGTAACTTGAATGATATGAACGGCGTAGCCATGTCTACTTGTCAGTAGACCAGTTACAAGTTAAGTAGTGTATGAGTTGAGATGTAGTCTCAGAGAAAAAGAGCCGCTCTTTTACGCGTCTTTGCGCCCCTAAGGGGGCTCCGACGCTCATTCGCTCCAAGACAAGACCACCGAGTTCACTCATTGCACTAAGGCTAGGCTCAAGTAAAAGGACGCCCGCAACTTCGTTGCTTGTCAGAACTCCTAGTCCACTCATTGCACTAGGCAAAGGCAGCTTCGTATTCTACTTCGCAAGGCAAGGCAATTACTTATACGTTGCTCAGAGTTAAGTCCCGCATACGTTGCTCAGAGTTGAGTTGTGTGTGCGTTGCTCAACATAGAAAAACCCTACCCGGGACGCCCGCAACTACGTTGCTTGGAATGACAGGGTAGGGAGTAGTTGTTTAGTTCGACAGGTCTACAGTTCTGCATACTGGAGTGCAGCACTGAGTTCCGTCTTGCGTAGGTTTGTGGTTTTAATTCCACGCTCACGACAGAGTGACTTTAATTGTTTGACAGTCATGCCTGAGTAATCAACTTCGGGTGTGGGTTCAGGCTCAGTTTCTACTACGACTTCGGGTATATCATGCGCTGTACCAGGTAGCATTTCATCCGGGACATAGACCTTCTCGCAAAGGTTACTCTCTAGGACGCAACCCACATTGATTAGGTGGTGGATAAGTTTGCATATGGTAGTGTCAGGGATGTCCATTAAGACACCATCAACTCGCTGGCATAAGATAACAGGGGTATAAAACAAAGCTTTATTTTCGTTGTCCTGCTTCACTCCTATCGGATAGGTGGAGTATTTAGAAACCTTAAACAACCATTCCTCAATCCGCTTCCGTAGCGGCATTAGCAAGGTTTTGTTTTTGCTACGCAATGACAGACGGGGACGCCCATTCACTGTATGAACAATGTTGAAACGGATAACGTCGAAATATTCAATAGTCATAACTCAATCCTCAATTCAATTTACACCCCCCAACAACGTGTAACTCCTGCATCGAAGTCAGTTGCGTTACACAGAGTTGAGTTGAGTTGAACCCTACACTGAGGCATCAAAAAAATAATCCCTACTCCGAAGAGTAGGGAGGTGGTTGACTATTTAGCGTATATAGTGTGGTCGTGGTAATCCCGCCAGGTGGTGGGAGAGGGAATATAAGTTCCTACAACAATGAACGTGAAGTCGGCGGGGTCGTAGTAACCCATCTCCTCCATTTGTCGCTGGGCATCCTCGATGGAGGTTGCCTTGAAGGATTGTTCTACAAATCCAACTCCTTCAAAGTAGAGGTCTTCGTTGTTGGTTGTTGCAATGATGCTAAGCATAATTAATTCCTCAATTAATTTAATTTACACCCAAACCACCCGTGTAACTCCTGCATCGTAGTCAGTTGCGTTACAACACACACACAACTTAAACAATAATACGCTCAACCCCACATACCAAACACTCACTTGCTTACTCGCCCACTTCCCAAACAACACCACCCCCAATATCATCACTACCCACTTCTCATTATTCATTCATAATTCTCCCGTTCTCTTTTCACAATCCAGGCTCTGTTGAGTGAGGCTTCAACTCAGTTGAGTTGAGTTGAGTTGAGCACGTAACTCAACAAAAAAAATAAACCCTACTCCGGAGAGTAGGGATGTATGTCAAGACTGGAGTGTTAAAAAGCGAATGGATGGGTGACTGAGTTAACTTCTTGAGGAAGTTCAACCACTGCTCCGTTGGCAAACAGTGGACTGTCAACCATCATCAGTGTCGGTGGTTCTTCGCCTACCATGCAAGGGTACCATCCTTGTTTGCGAGCACGGAACTCAAACTCGGCTTGCAGGAGTTCTTTCTTGAGTTCAAAGTTAAATGCAAGCTCTTTAATGTTAGACATGATATTCAAACCTCAAATACAATTTACACCCAACCCACACGCGTAGCTTCTGCATCGAAGTCAATCAATGTAAGCTGAGTTGAGTTGAGTTGAGTTGAGCACGTAACTCAACAAAAGAAAAACCCTACTCCGAAGAGTAGGGATGTATGTCGAGACTGGAGTATTAGAAAGCGGCAAAGGCTAGGTCATACAGCTCGGACTCCGATTGTATTGCGCTTTCAAGGCTACTCCCCTTGCCTATCGGTCCCCGCCAGCTATATAACCATTCTCCGTACTGGTACACAAT